>Ga0256405_10005637_pt1 | contig 21244 bp, 20 predicted proteins | sample RumenRJG_02DNA_FD_189096 | JGI IMG/M metagenome (GOLD analysis project Ga0256405, IMG submission 189096) | Bovine rumen microbial communities from Lethbridge, Alberta, Canada - RJG_02 | ecosystem: Host-associated > Mammals > Digestive system > Stomach > Rumen | place: Canada: Alberta... | reverse complement strand
TCTCACAAGCGAGATTATGGGCACGGACAACAACAACCTTGCAGCGCGCATAATCTCACATGCACGCTCACATAAAGGCTCTTACGGCTCATATGCCAGCCAATCGCTCATTTACCTTAAGGACGCTAAATTCAGCGGATATACGCACGATCAGATAGCGTATGAACTCATGGAGAGAGGCGTCTGCTCATTTATTCCCGCCATGCTTCTGGACATGGCCACCAAAGGTGACTACGCGAAGGCAGATGTAAAAAGCCAGACCGAACTAATAAAGATATTTAATATCTCTCCGGAGGAGAGCGAACTCATTGTAAGCACGGTAGAACAGGCAAAGGAGCAGGCTCGAAAGGTCGTTAATGAGATCGTATCCGCCGGTGTAGATATACTATCCGCGATCAATAGCATCAAGGCCGGGACAGCTTTCGCCAAGCAGCCCGGATGCATGTGCCTAATGTCCGCTATCAAAGTCATCTGCCCATATAACGACAGAAAACAATGTATAGGTTGTAAATATGAGATCAGCACCACCAGTACTCTGATGCTTCTTGTCAGCGAATACAAGCGTCTGCTGGATCTAAACCGAAAGGCAGACAATCCTCTTGAGAAGGCGAAATACAAGGCAATTGCATCAACAAAGATAATTCCGGCAATCCAGGAATCGCTGGATTGTCTGCGTGAATATGATGAAAAGATAGTTGCAGATTACGAATCACTCATAAGGGAGTTTATGCATGGATAGACAGTTTATTGAAAGACAGAATCTCTTCGAGCTGAAGAAAGAGTCCATAGATAACGCCGAGATTAGTTTCGATGAGTTCGCTGCACTCAAAGTCATACGGCCAGAGTGCAGCTTTGATGATCCTGTCTGGTACACAACAGATGAGTACTCCAATATAGGGATCCACTTTACCTTCGATGAGGATTCCTACGACAAGTATTATCGTGACTATTTCCTTCTGGACTTTAAAGATTTTGTGCGTTACCTGAAATCCTACCTGACCACGCTGTTCGGGAAGAACGCGCTTAATACCATGCGAACCTTCGTGCTGGATATACGCCATTTGATCGCTACGGATATAGACGAGGTGGCTGATGCTACTACAAAGCTGTCGTTGTCTACACCATCACTGGTATCAGACTTTCTGTCACTGCTGCCGGAGCCATTCGTGGACTACAAAGATCTTGATCAGGCGCTTGACACATACTGCGCCAGAGCGTTCGACAACCGGAATCTCAATCAGCGCACTTTGGCAGATTTTGATTCATATTTTCTCTTTGACAGCATACTAAAAGATTTCTGGTCGGCGGAGCTGTCTGATGATGACAGACTGTTTTACTATCCTCTTTACCTTTGGTGGAATATCACTGCGGTAATACCTCAGCGGCCACGAGAATTCATTCTGACCGAAAGAGATTGCCTCACACGTAATACTGATGGGTCATTTATGCTTCGGCTCCGTAAAAACAAGCTGAAAGGTAGTGATCGTCCGGTTTCGTACAACATATCCGATGACTATGAAGTGATGTCGCTTAGGATCCCGGAAAAGATCGGCCTTGAGATCGAAAGATACATAGATATGACAGAAGAATATGAATCCACCGATCTTGACACGCTGTTCGTATCAGAACCGCACTACAAAAAATGGGGTCAGAAGAAACATCGTGACAGCCGCTACTTCACATACACCAATCTTCGGACTGTTGTCAGGGTCTTCTATCATGAAGTGATCCGGGAGATATACGGCCTTCAGGTTTATTACAGATACGAGCCTGAACATCTCAAGCAGGGTGACATATGCTACATACAGCTTGGAGATACCCGTCATATAGCTCTTATCAACATGATGCAGCAGGGCGGCACTCCTGCAGCAGCAATGTTTCTGGCGGGGCACGACAATATAAATGACGCATCGCACTACTACTCGAATATAACGGCTCTGACGCGCTGCAAGACTTACTGTAAACACAATCTGCTTGTGGGATCATCCAGTCCGCAGTTCCAGATCATTCCGCCGAATTACTTCCCTGACAGGAGCGAAGGAGTGCTGCTGTCAGATGGAGGCAAGTGTTATTCGGAAAAATATAAGGTCGGCGATTTTTCTGACTGTTATCTTGTCAGCGGCCCCGATGGAGAAATCGGTAAATGCACCAGCTGCACACCATATTACAGACCACCGGGACTGTCATATTTCGACTCTGAAGATATGTATAAGAGAGATATCATGGATGACTGCACAGCACTTGAACGAGCCGTTTCACTCGTCAGAAGAGAGAAAGGCGGGATCGAAGAGATCGGTGAAGCCGTACTACGGCTCAGCGCCAGTTCCGAGTCATATTCAAGATTTTTAGAAGAGAGAGAAGCAAATGGGCAGAAAAAGACTGATTGAGGAAGCAGAACTGATCAAATACATTGACAGATATCTGTACGAGGAACTGAATGGTGTTCCGGACAAACTGACAGCCGCGAATATATCAAGGTATCTAAAGAGCAATGATTTCAACATTGAGCCTCGTATCATTTCACGTGACAAGGCTGCTATGGCTCACATTCGAGCACTACAAGAATCGTATGAATCAGCCAATCCATCTGTTAAGCCGGTTGTGTTCAAACCTTTGGACATCGATGCCTTCTTGAAGACCAACTCTTCACCTCAAGCTATGAGGAGAGCTCTAGTTGAACGTGATCAGTACTATTCTGACGTGGCTGATGGAGCTGCATTAATCACACAGAAGATGAAGAAACTAGAAGCTGATCAAAATACTGTTCAAGAAGAGCTCACTGCTGTCAAGGAGGAGCTGAAAGCCGAACGTGAGAGAATCACAAGCTATAAAGTTGAGAACAAGCAACTGTCCGCAAACAACCAAGCGCTAAAGAAGACTATCGACACCTACATAAAACCTGCTATCGCCGAAGAACTGCTGAAAAGGGATGGCTATTTGAGTTCCTCTACCGAAACGCTTGTAACAAGTGAAGACTTCGACGAGAAGATCATCTCAGCAGATGCAAAGATAGAAAATCCGTTAATGCAGGAAATGCTGGATGCATTTGAAGACTAGCCATGAAGAAGAAAACCATTTCCAAATACCCTCATATGATGGCGCAGTGGCATCCCACAAAGAACCCTCAGTTCGATGTGTATACCACCGCTGCAGGTACAAGAGAACAGGCATGGTGGCTTTGTCGAAAATGTGGTTATGAATGGCAAGCACTCATTTCTACACGCAAAGAGTCCAAAGGTTACTGCCCAAGATGCGACAAGGACAAACAAGGTCCTAAGACCAAGACGACCATAGCTATGGTTCCGCATCTTATCGACTTTTGGGACTTCGAAGCCAATCCGGATATGGATTCGTACACTCTTACGGCTACAAAGAACAAGAATGCGAACTGGAAATGCCCTGTCTGTGAATATAAATGGACTGCTAATATTCACACCAGATACTACGAAAAAACCGGTTGCCCTGCCTGTGCCGGCAAAGTGGCAACCGAAAAGAACAACGCTCTTGCTCTCTACCCTGACTTAGATTATTACTATGATCACGACTATCCCGGCAATCCGCCATTAGATAGCCTCCTGCCGACTTCTTCAACAGTAGTTCACTGGAGATGCCCGGACTGCGGATATAAATGGGAACAGCCAGTGTCCTATAGAATCAAGAATGGGAAAGTTTCTGGCTGCGCCATCTGTACAGGTGCCAAAATCAGAGGAACCTATGAAGATGAATATCCTGAATTAGCCGAGATGTATTCTCCAGAAAATAACATTGCCTTCAAAAGCCTTCATGCTAATGATCGCAATACAGTGTTTCTTTGGGATTGTCCTGAATGCGGGTATGAGTTTGAATCCTCTCTGGGTTCAATGATGAAAATTGTCAATAAGCCGCACAAAGGGTGCCCTGCATGTCTTGGCAGGGTCATAGCCCCTCCGGGAGAAAGTGTTGCAGATCTGTATCCCGAGTTGCTTGAAGAACTAGATGATGACATAGATCTTTACAAGGCTCTTCCTAACAGCAAGCAGGAAGTCAATTGGAAATGTAAGAAGTGCGGATATAAGTGGGCAACGACAATTGCTCTAAGGAGTATGGGTTTCGGTAAGTGCTCCGTATGTAACAATATTCGCCCTGTGAAAGGTCGTAACACTGTCGCAGACCTTTTCTATGACATAGCTAAACAGTGGGCTCCATCAAACAATCTCAAAGCCGATGAATTGCTTCCCGGTTCAACTGAATGGGTGAAGCTCGTATGCCCGGATTGTGGAATCGAGCACAGCGTTCAAGTATGCCAGGCAACGGCAGGCAATATACAATGTCCTTACTGCAACGAGAAGAAGGTCGCGCCAGGCAAGAATTCATTAGAGGTTACTAATCCCGAGCTCGTACCTTTGTGGTCAAAACAAAATGCTCGTGACATATCTACCGTTGCAAGTTTTATGAGCTACACAGCGTATTGGGATTGCCCCGACTGTGGTGGCACTTATCCTGCGGATATCAATAAAATGGTCTCTGGTGAAGCTTACTGCAAGTATTGTGCAGATGAGGCGCTTCTACCTGGGTTTAACTCTCTCGACAAAACAAACCCTGAACTCAAAGACGAATGGTCTTCACGTAACGGTCTTCCTATGTCACAGGTCAAGGCATTCTCTTGGTATAGAGCATATTGGATATGTCCTGTCTGCGGTGGAGAGCATATGGCTACTATCAAAGAGCATATGGAAGGAACCGACTCTTGCAAGTATTGTGAAGATGTTGTTGTTTTACCTGGGTTCAACAGTTTTGCTGTCAAACATAAGGATCTTCTCGCTGAATGGGATTATGTCAGCAACTATGTCATTGTAGATCCTGATCATGTCAGCGATAAAAGCAATATCAAGGTCTGGTTTCGTTGCATGAAGAATCCGGAGCATGAGAATTACGACATGTCTATTGCAACTCGCGTTCTGTTCAAAGAGCGTGGTCATAATCCTTGCCCGACCTGTAAGGGGCGCAGGAGGAAAAAGCGACACTTCGTATAGTATCGCCTTCTCGATTGATGTCATGAAAAAGCCACTCATTCGCGAGTGGCTTTTGTCTGCGTTATTTTTCATTTGTATGTCGTTCAATATACTCCATGATTGCAAGTTCAACTACCTTTGTTTTGGTGCGGGCTGTACGATCACAGAACTCTTCAAGCGCATCTGCTACCGATCGATCCATAGAGTAATTGACCTTCACGATGTCTTTCTTGACCTTTGCTTTTGTTCTAGCCATCACTCCACCTCCTCGACCAGCTTCTGGTACATGTTCATCAAAAGTGCTACTCTCGCTGCTTCATCCGTATATGCCGGATCTGATGGCTTGATGCCGTATGCTGCCATTACAGCCTTGTCATTGGCTTCATGCGCTTTAACAAGCTCCGTATATAAAAACATATCTTCGCCATACATATCGGCAAAAGAATCGTCCGGATATTTCGCCCTGGCATCAAGGATTTCCTGCGCTGTGGCTTCAATTTTGGCTTTCTGCTCATACGTAGGCGAAGGCCATGGGAAATTGTTATACACTATATCTTTCGAATATCTGTAATCGCTCTTGATCCTTCCACATACAGTGCGCACCCAGTCCATATGCAGGATTGACGTAAGCACCCCAAAATGGTATAGCGAATTACTTGCAATAATTATATTCGCATCACCGCAGATAACGTCAGCAGACATAAATCCCAGTGGTATGTATTTGCGATTTTCTGAAGAATGTCGTGGGACCAAAATATACTCTGAATCTGGCATATTGGTAACATGAAACTTGGTAGGTGTTTCTGCGATCTTCCGGGTTCCGGCACTTTTGCTTGCCAGTCGAAAATCCCTAACAGCCTTGACACGCTCCATGCAATTTGGCATCTGCTTTAATTCTGCAGGAGTACAATTTCCAAGATATAAGCAGTATCTCGGACAGTTATTTATAAATTCTCGAGCCCCATACCACGGTCTGAAATATGCTGCTGCCATCGGTTCATTAGCAATAAAATCTTTCATTTCTTCTTCAAGGAAAAGATAATTGCCGCCATCGATAGGCTTGTTTCCGATTCCTATTTCTGGAACATCACATATCGCCGTATTTCTACTGGAAACAAAGACAGTAGGTGCATCAACAAGATACGGATTGATGTTATTAGCCACACGCGGCTTACCTTCTGCAGAGTAGATTAAGAGGTTCTTATGTCGCGGTATGCAGCTGAATCCAAACACAACAACGTGTACGGCTGCCATATCCTTTGTTCCGTTATTCCATTTGAACGTCCTGTAAGCAAAGTCTATATGGATCCCAAAACGATCATACAACGGTTTCCACACGTTGGCGACTTGCTCTCCCTGTGTTATTGAGTTGGTCGTTACAAAAGCGCAGCGGATATTTGTACCTTGTATGTATTCTGCAGCCTTGAACAGCCACCCGGCGACATAATCGATATTACCGGAATTGTCGTATGGCTTTCCGTTTTCATCTACATAAACACTGATTAGAGCGTCTTTCTGCTCCTTGTTCTGCAGCCTGGCTCCGAGATACGGTGGATTTTGTACGATGTATGAGATCTCATTTTTCGGTACAATCTCTTCCCACGGCGTTGTAAGCGAGTCGCACGTGATTATGTGCGCCTCTGTTGAAAGAGGGAAATAGTCTATATCTCTTTTAATAATACTCTCAGTCTCTCTAAGCATCTGCGCCTCTGCGATCCACAGAGACACTCTTGCTACATCAGCAGCGAAATCATTGATTTCTGCCAGGTGGATTTGCCCTATAGATACCTTTATCGGATCGTAGGCATCATCAATATCACTTACATCGAGCATTATCTGGCCGTTGTTAAGCTCTTGCAGGATTTCATTCTCTATTCTTCTGAGTCCCAGATATGCTTCTACGCCGAAGTTCCCGGACCCGGCGGCGAAGTCTGCAACGCCAATCTTGCTGAGTTTGTTCTGCAATGCCTTAAGTGCTTGCTTGCGCTTTTTCGGTACCGGCTCTGTCTTAATCGTACTCAGCTCGGCCCTCAGATCATCAAGGAATAGGTTGTCAAGCAACTTTGCCACATCCTCAGTCTTTGTATAGTGCATGCCATTCTGATGGCGTGTCTCCGGATTGATGGTTCCTTCATAGCAGGCTCCGAAGATAGGCGCCGAGATGGAGGCCCAGTCAAAGTCCATTGCCTCAAGTAGCGCATCCAATATTTCATCCGTGAAGTTCGGGATCTCGGTGCGCTCTCTGAACAGCCCGCCGTTGACATAAGGAAATGATGCTATATCCTCGCTAAGGTATGGATCTCTCTCCGCTTCCGGTATATCGAGCTGGATGAACAGATCCTTGAGAGCACGTCTCATATGCGCAGGACGGAACTGCATCACATAGTTCTTGAACTGATTCTGTTCAAAAATACCTGAGTCTTCGCAGTACATCATGAAAACAAGCCTTACGCACAATATGTTAAGGCTCTTAAGCGTCTCCGGATCATCCGGGTCTGCATACTGAGCAAGCAGAAGATTGTAGAGCCTCTTGACGATGTTTCCGGCATCTACGGATATCTGTTCCTCTTTTCTGATTGCCGTTTCGGTAAAGGCTTTCAGAAAGTCGAGATATTTTGACTCTTTTTCGAAATCTTCAAGCTTTATGACGACTGGATCGAGCTCCGGTCTCATCTGATTCATGTCGTGAATGCGGATCTCTTTGAAATTGCAGACTATGATCCTTGACGGTTTCTCACTGAACGGCAGATTGTCCGAATAACGTTTGCCTTGTTCGTATGGAGTGAGCACAGCTCCGTCTGACTGTAGTTCTGGCTTGTCGAGATCGATGTTCAAGGATTTCTGTTCAACAAGAACCTTCGTATCGGGCATAAACACATCAATGCGTTTCTTCTTGCCGTTCACGAATACATACTTCTCATAATTTACTATGTCGGTTGGATTACTGACTCCGATTGCGCTTAAAAGATCTATCCAGTATTTTGATGTATCCTGAATTTCATTCCCGCGTCCGGACCACTTATTAATAAAATCTTTTGTTTTGCTGTTTGCCATACGCATCCTTTCAATAAGTATTCTTTTCTTTATTATACCATATTAGTAAAGAATGCTAAAGAATTTTATCGTGAGAAGAAACAGGATGGGACAATATCTCCACCACCTTTTAGGAATATGTCTCGGGAAACAACTTCAACACGTGCAAGGTTTCCTTCTTTATCTTTCCATCTTGCCCACTCATATCTGCCGCACAGATTAAGATCCACTCCATATTTGAGGCTATACGTAACACGGCCACGTATCCGGCGCTCTTTACCTGTGTAAATATACCCCCTGATTCCAGAACCGCATACCATGTCGTCTGGATAATCATTTATGTCCTCATCATCACGTATCTTCCTTGTCAGTTTATGATGATAGAATACATAGTCGCCAACTTTAATCGGTGTTCCGTCTCGATCCTTTAAGCCTGTGTCGATAGGCTCCTCTTTGTTTTCATTCTCTAAATAATGAAGTACAACTTCCAAATAGTCCTCTATTCTCAAGACAGCACCTCCTAGTTGTTGTGCCCTCTTTCCATCATCATAAAGTAATATTTTTGCATAAGAAAAGGGCCTCAATATAAGGCCCATTTTCTCATTGTTTCAACTGAAATGGTTTTGTGATAAAGTACCAAAATCGCCATTATCGCCAAAAAATTTTTTTGGGTTACACAACCTAGTTCTTCGAAAGGCCGTGCTTTACCCTGTCTTCTACCTCGGCTCTCTTGCCGTTGTTGAATCTGTCGAGTGTTCCGACGAGGTATCCCGTGATCCTTCTGATCCTTTCGAATTCTACGCCTTCTCCAACTTTACCATTGACGTTCTTTACTACGTTATTGTTCATCTCTCCACCTCCATTTTCGCTCAATCGTTATTGTACTCATACTGAGCGCTTATGTAAAGTCCAAATCGTGTATATTGTTGTTTTTTAAGACTTGACCACAGCATATTGTGGATAAATCTGTTGATAACTCTGTGGAAAAGTCTGCCTGGCCAGGGGGGTCTGACTCCCTGGCCACATTTATTATGTCTTAGTGAGTGCAGTCGCACGGTATCGGCACGCTAGGGTACTTCATGCGCAGCTCGTTGAGCCTCTCTATCGAGACCGGCTCGCCCTCGCGCCTTCCGCACCTCGGGCATACATCATCGATCACTCCGGTGTACCCGCAGACAGGATCCCTGTCCACAGGGTGATTGACGCTGCCGTATCCGATGCCGACTTCCTTCATGTACCTGATGATGGTCTCGAAAGCCTCAGGGTTCTTTGCAGTGTCGCCGTCGAGTTCAACATAGCTGATGTGTCCGGCGTTTGTCAGATCGTGGTACGGAGCCTCGATGTCGAGCTTCTCGAACGCCCCGATCGGATAGTACACAGGAACGTGGAATGAGTTCGTGTAGTAATCCCTGTCTGTGACGCCTTCGATCTTGCCGTACTTTTCTCTGTCGATCTTGACGAACCTTCCCGAAAGTCCCTCGGCCGGTGTCGCAAGCAGAGTGAAGTTGAGTCCTGTCTCGGCGCTCTTCCTGTCTACGAAGTCTCTCATGTGCTTAACGATCTCGAAAGCCTGTTCTCTGGCCCTCTCGTCCTCGGCATGGTGCTTGCCCGTCAGAGCCTTCATCGTCTCGGCGAGCCCGATGAATCCCATCGAGAGTGTGCCGTGCTTCAGTATCTCGGCAACGCTGTCATCAGGTCCGATCTCATCCGAGTCGATCCAGATTCCCTGGCCCATCAGGAACGGATAGTTGCGCCCTCTCTTGCTGCACTGGATCTTGAATCTGTGAAGCAGCTGTCTGGAGACGAGCTCCATCATGGCGTCTAGCTTCCTGTAGAATGCATCGAAGTCCCTGTTGGCCTCGATCGCGATCCTAGGCAGGTTGATCGATGTGAAGCTGAGGTTTCCTCTGCCGCATACGACCGCCTTGGTCGGGTCGTAGTTGTTCGCCATTACTCTTGTGCGGCATCCCATGTATGCGACCTCTGTATTGTAATCGCCTTCTTTATAGAACTTCTTGTTGAAAGGCGCATCGAGGAAGCTGAAGTTCGGGAAGAGCCTCTTTGCGGAGCATCTTACCGCCAGCTTGAAGAGATCGTAGTTCGGATCTCCCTCGTTGAAGTTGATGCCTTCCTTTACCTTGAAGATCGATACCGGGAAGATCGGCGTCTCGCCGTTTCCGAGACCCGCCTCTGTAGCAAGCAGGAAGTTCTTGATGACCATGCGGCCTTCAGGCGTCGTGTCTGTTCCGAAGTTGACCGAGCTGAACGGCACCTGCGCTCCGGCTCTGGAGTTCATGGTGTTGAGGTTGTGGATCAGCGCCTCCATCGCCTGGTAGGTCATCTTGTCCGTCCTCGCCCATGCTGCTTCCGAAGCCTGCTCAGAGCATGCGACAAGCTCTTCTCTTGTGAGTCCGCCTGCCTCGCCGGTCCTGTCGAACCATTCGCCGAGCACTTCACCGTAAGAGCCGTTCGTTTCGAGGGTCGGCTCCGGCGAACCCGCCCTGATCCTGTCGGAAAGATCCTTGGCATCAGCGTAGTGCATGCCGGTCTTCGCAGCGATGATCTCTGTCAGAGCCGCGTAGAATTCCTTGACATATGTCCTTGCGACGCCCGGCGCCATCGAGTAGTCGAAGTTAGGTACCGACTGGCCTCCGTGCATCTCGTTCTGGTTGGCCTGGATCGCGATGCATGCGAGAGAAGCATAGCTCATGATCGACTGAGGCTCTCTGAGGTAGCCGTGTCCTGTGCAGAATCCGTCCTTGAACAGCTTGATCAGGTCGATCTGGCAGCAGGTCTCGGTGAGCATGTAGAAGTCCTTGTCGTGGATATGGATATCTCCGTTGATGTGAGCCTTTGCGATGTCCTTAGGCAGCACATAGTTGTCGACGAAGTACTTCGCTCCCTCGGAACCGTACTTGAGCATAGTACCCATCGATGTGTCGCCGTCGATATTGGCATTCTCTCTCTTGATGTCCGCGTCCTTGGAGTACGAATAGGTCAGCTCGTTGTAGATGTTCATCAGGTCGGACTCGGCCTCTCTGATCTTGGCGTGCTCGGCACGGTAGAGTATGTAGGCCTTGGCAGTCTTTTCGTAGTCATACTTGATAAGCATCTGCTCGACTATATCCTGCACCTGTTCTACCGTGCAGGTATCTCCCTCGAGCTGCTCTACGACCTTTTTTGTGAGGTAGGTGAAATCGATACTCGACATCCTCTCGCCGTCGACCGCTTTGTTTGCCGCGTAGATGGCGTTGAAGATCTTGGATTCGTCGAACGGCATCTCATTGCCGTCTCTTTTGATAATGCTGTTCATCTCTCAGTTTTCCTTTGTTTACCTTATATATTTAGTTGTAATTATTACCTCTCTCTTTTTGGGGCGAAAAAAATACCCTTCCGCCCAAGACACTATATATTGTAGTCTCGGTCAGTTATCGTGTCAACATGTTGTTATTATCTTTTTCGATTTTTTAATGATTGTATATGATTTCAAACAAAACAAGCCCCTGTATATTGTGTATCTCGAACACTAAAAATCCGGCCCGCAGGCCGGATACATACGATTCCGCCGTGAGTCCGGCAAAAGACTCTTCAGAAGACTACTTTGCCGAGCGCGAGCTGTATGAGTTCGGAGGCCATGCGGCCGGTCTTGTTCTTGTCATCGAGTATGGGGTTCACCTCGACCAGATCCATAGAGATCAGCTTTCCTGACTGTGCCAGCATCTCGACAGCGAGAAAGGCCTCTCTTGCGGTGATGCCGTTCTCTACCGGAGTCCCGGTGCCCGGCGCATATTCAGGCGTGATGGCATCCACATCGAAACTGAGGTGTATGCCGACCGTCCCCTCGCCCGCTATCCTGATCGCTTCCTTCATGACCTCGCTCATGCCGCGTTTGTCGATAGCGGATATGGTAAAGACGTTCATGCCGGCTTCCTTCATCCTGGCGGCCTCGGCCTCGTCAAAGTCGTGGCCCCCGACCTGCACGCAGTGAGCTGTCGGCACGAAGTGAGGCTTCTGTCCGAAGTCCACCATGCTGTCAGGACCCCATCCGCAGACAGCCGAGAAAGGCATGCCGTGCATATTGCCGCTGACAGTCGATTCATCGCTGTTCCAGTCGCCGTGCGCATCGATCCAGATCACTCCGATCTCGCCCTGAGGCTCGTAGTGCTTGGCCACCGCCGACACGCTGCCCGCCGCGATGCTGTGATCACCTCCGAGCACGAGCGGGAACCTCCCGTTCTCCAGTGTCTCAAACACCTCTTCATAGAGCTGTTTGTTTGTGGCGTTGACCTGCTCGAACCTTATCATGTGGCGCAGGCTCATGCCGTCTTCAGGCGGCACTATGTCGCCCTTGTCGCGCAGCGTATACCCCATGCTCCTGAGGCCGTCCTTGAGCCCCGCGTACCTGATGGCAAGCGGACCCATGGCTACGCCCTTCTGTGCCGCACCGAAGTCGATCTGCACTCCGATAAGATCTATTTCTGTTTTGCTGTTCAGATTTGTCATCCTTATCCTCTTATCTCCCTGCATCCTCCCGGCTCATCTGCAATACTAGTACAGGATAGCCGAAACGGTATCAAACATCAAGAGCAGGCTCATTTCAGCCTTTTCTTTATCCTGCTGAAATCTATGCTGCACTCGCCGCCGGATATCCCGACCGGTATCGTGTCATCGAACGAATACTGCGTTGGCAGATAGTCCTCCTCAAACACATAGACCATCACCTTCTCGTTCTTCGGATCCACTATCCAGTATTCCTTCACCCCGGCATTCATGTATTTACGAAGCTTTATTGTGCAGTCTTTTGCCCTGCTAGAAGGCGAGATTATCTCTGCCGCAAGATCCGGCGGGCCGTCCAGGTAGTTTGCAGTTCCCTCCGTATCCATATCGCATACTATCATGAGGTCCGGCTCCACCAAGGTCCTGTCATCTCTGTCCAGCCTGACACCAAACGGAGCACCGACCACTTCGCAAGGCTTATCATGTTCTCTGATACAATTGAAGAATTCATAGAACAGTGTTCCCTGAATTATCTGATGATTTAAAGTCGGTGATGCCTGGTCATATATAACTCCGTCGATCAGTTCCACTCTCACATCATCCGGGATCGCATAGTAATCACCAATTGTATACTGCCCCTGTTTCGGCCAGCGTTCAGAAGGATCTTTTCCTGTGTCCCAAAAGTCCACCCTTTTGCCAGTGGTTTTCTTTTCATCTTTTTCAGCAAAACCCGATACAGAAGTATACTCTGCAGCATTCTCGTTAACCTGTGTCGAAGAAGCATCAGCCTCATACCTGAATTCATACGGCAGCGGACTTTTCAGTATCATCTCAAGTGCTTCGAGCGTATCTATTCTTGGATTCATTGTCGCACCGCTGAATATCTTCTGCACCGTACCGAGCGGGACGCCCGAATATTCAGAGACCATTTCATTTGTATATCCGAGCTCTTTCTTTCTTTTCCTGAGTTCCTTTACAGTCATCATGGCCCCATCCTCCCTTGCCATCTTTGTTTCATCAGACATGCATCATAACAGGTGTTTCCATTACAACCTTATTTTATCGTTTTTGAACGATATATTCAACCATCGCAACCATTTTTGGAAATTTGCTGATCAAAAAAGAACGGCATCTCTGCCGCTCTTCTCAAAATGTCAATTATTATCCTATTCCTGCTTACTTCTCAGATTTGTAATCGATGTGCTTGTCCCAGAAATGGAATCCCATGAACAGCAGATAGAGTGCGACAGCATAGAAGAATGTAAATGCCATCAGACGATTTGAAAAGTCTTTTTCGTTGTCTTTGTCTTTAGATCTAATCATTGTGTCTTACTCCTTATCCCAGGTATCTCATGATCTTAGCTGCAACTACTATATAATTATTGCACATATCAGGACAGAGAGGCAATGATTAAGTATTCACACTTTTAGGAGTCACACTTTTAGAAGTATTTGAAAGGTATAGTTTAATAAGTCACACTTCCATTCACACTTCACCGCGAAAAAAGAGGTCAAGGCATCAGATCCTTAACCTCTTAATAAATCCTTATTTCACAAGGCTTTCAGCCTAACTCCATTAACCGAAGTATCTCTTCAGAAGGCCTGCAAATGCCTTGCCGTGTCTCGCCTCGTCGCGAGCCATCTCGTGCACTGTGTCGTGGATAGCATCGAGTCCGAGCTCTTTTGCCTTCTTGGCAAGCTCTGTCTTGCCGGCTGTAGCGCCGTTCTCGGCCTCTACTCTCATCTCGAGGTTCTTCTTGGTGCTGTCTGTGACAACCTCGCCGAGGAGCTCTGCGAACTTGGCGGCATGCTCTGCCTCTTCATAAGCAGCCTTCTCCCAGTAGAGTCCGATCTCAGGATAGCCTTCTCTGTGAGCTACTCTTGCCATTGCAAGATACATTCCAACCTCGGAGCACTCGCCCTGGAAATTTGCTCTGAGTCCCTCGATGATCTCAGGATCAACGCCCTGAGCAACGCCTACAACGTGCTCGGCTGCCCATGTCATCTCGCCTTCCTGCTTGTTGAACTTCTCTGCAGGAACTCCGCACTGCGGGCACTTTGCCGGCGGTGTATCGCCTTCATGAACATAACCGCATACGCTGCATACCCATTTAGCCATAATATTTTTCCTCCTGTTTTATCTGAATTATCTTTAGCAACGCAGCCTGAAGCTGCTTCCAACGACCAAATGATAACACATATCGATCCGTCTTGCACCTGTAAAGATACAATTTCACAGCAATTTCACCTTAGGCCCGAAAACGCTGATTTATGCTGCGAAGAGCATCCCCCAGCGTTCCGTCCGGTTGATTGTAAACGTCTTATGTGTTATCCTTTCCTCGTATAACAGGAGGAATCGAAATGAAGATCCAGCAATCGGCAGAAGACTATCTCGAGGCGATGCTCATCCTTCAGGAGAAGCACGGATATATACGGTCCATAGACATCGCCAAACACCTCGGCGTGACAAAACCGAGCGTGTCATATGCCGTAAAGCGTCTCAAGGAGAGCGGGTATATCAACATGGAGTCCAATGGGCCGATCACCCTGGCTCCCGCCGGTCTCAAGATAGCAAAGCGCATCTACGAAAGGCATAAGGCCCTGACCGCATTCCTCGAAAAGCTCGGAGTGAGCGAAGACCAGGCCGAAGAGGACGCCTGCAAGATCGAGCATGTGATATCCCACGAGACCTACGTCGCCATATGCGACTATGTGAACGAGGGTTCTGACGAGAAGCTCGGCACATACGATTTTGAATAGCTCCGCATAAAAAAGGTCAGAATAAACCTGCAACAAACCGTCTTTCCGGTGTTGCGGGTCTTATTTATAAATGACGGCGCTTTTATCGCAGGAGCGCAGCCGACGGGGATCAAGGTTTCCGTCATTACGGCAACGCCGTATGGATCAAAAGGAAACCTTATTTCAGGATGATCGTGTTATCGATCGACGCGTCTTCTTCTGCCATAGCCTTGAGGCTGTCGGAAAGATCGGATACCGTCGCATGCTTAAGATCCGAAACAGGTACGCTGAAATCCACAGCAGCAGGATCAGGCAGGTTCACAGGCTCGTCCTTCGGTTTGTCGAAAACGAGCGTGGGAGCCTTTTCGGCTGCAGGCGCAGAATGTACCGGTTCTGCGGCAGGAAGAACAACGCTCTCGTCGAGATCTCTGATGATATCGAATTCGTCCTCGTCTATCTTCGCGAGCTCTGCCTCGAGCATCCTGCGGAAGTTGGCTTTGAGTCTCTTGACCTTTGTGGTCAGCATTGCGTGCTCGTCAGTCAGCTTTCTTACATTGACCTTTGCGTCGAGCAGCATGTTCTCTGCCTCGAGCTCGGCGTCTCTCATCATGAGCTCGGCTCTTCTCTCAGCGCTTGCCGAGATGTCGGCCATGAGCTTCTTGGCTGTCTCGAGCGTCTCGACCATGGCGCTGTCATCCTTCTGGGCCTCAGCGAGCTGTGCTTCGAGGGATTTGATCTTGTGGGCCATCTGTCTGTTGTCGTTGAGCACCTTCTCGTAGTCTGCAACGATGATGTCGAGGAACTCGTCAACCTCTCTGGAGTTGTACCCTTTCTTGTCGCGGCTGAATTCTTTCTTATCGATATCTATAGGCATTATCATAGCGTCAGTACCTTACCTTTCCTTTGTTATCTGTGCTTACTCTCTGTTCTTACGTGATCGTTCTTTCTACCACGGGCTGGTGTTCGTAGGCTTGCCGGCTTCGGTAGCCCTGTCGACAAGAGCCCTAATGTTTACATTCCTTGGTGCGAAGAGGTAGATGTTCTGGTTGATCCTCTGGATCGTTCCGGACAGAGCGTAAGTAGCTCCGCTGAGGAAGTCGAACATCTTGCGGGCAAGATCGGTCTCGACCTTTTCGAGATTGATGATGACCGGCTTGTTCGCTCTGAGATTATCGATCAGCTTGCGGCACTCATCGATGCTCTTTGGTTCTATGACCACCATCCTGAATGCTGCGGAGTCGTTTCTCGAGGCTCTGCTGTCAGCAAGCGGTTCCGCGGTCTGTACCGGCGCTGCCGAACCGAATCTCTGAGGCGGCTCGACCTCTCCGAAGCTGCGCGGACTGAACCCTCCTGCCGGCGGCAGCGGTGCTGCAGGCTCTGCAGCTGCGCTCATTTCCTTCTTGTATGCATCGACCTCTTCCTGCGAGACCTCATACTCGTCATCATCGTAATCATCAACGATTCCGACCAGATCTTTCATCTTGTCCATGAAACCCATAGTTTTGCATCCTCCTCTATCTGTAGTTGCGCGGGCCGAATATCGAGCTGCCCACTCTTACTATCGTTGCTCCTTCTTCGACCGCTACCTCGAAGTCTCCCGACATGCCCATCGACAGCACTGTCGGACAGAAGCGGTCTTCCGGCAGGTCCCAGGACTTCATCTCATCGAAGAGCTGCGCCGCTTCTCTGAAGTACGGCCTTGAGTCCTCCGGGTCTGCCGCGATCGGCGGTATGCACATTATGCCGCAGATGCGAACCGATGCGCATTCCGATGTTATATCCTCTGCCAGCTTTTTAAGATCACCGGCTGCTATGCCTGACTTGGTCTCTTCCATGGCAGAGTTGATCTCTATCAGCACGTCCATGACGATCCCGCATGCTGAGGCTCTTTTGTCTATCTCTTTTGCGAGTTTGAGGGAATCGACCGAATGGATCATCACCACCTTGTCGATAACCTGTCTCACCTTGTTGGTCTGCAGATGCCCTATCAGGTGCCAGCGCACCGGATCGACTCCGTCATATTTTTCGAGGAGCTCCTGGACGCGGTTCTCGCCTATGTCCGTCGCTCCGGCTCCGATCGCCTCGTTTATCTCCGGGACCCCGTGCGTCTTGGTCACGGCGAGGAGAGTCACTTCGGAAGGATCCCTGCCGCTTCTTGCCGCGGCATCGTCCACGCGTTTTCTGACCTGTGCATATCTTTCGCTGATCGTCATCTGCTTATTCTCCGGTCACCGGCACCGTATTCCCGGCCGGCACATCTTCTTTTGCTTTCTTATCTTCTGTTTTTTCTTTCGGGTGGGTCTTTTCGAGGCTCTTCATATCATCGTCGGACGGATTCGCTATGATCTCGTCATAGGTGCCGATAGTCTCGACGTAGTTGCCTCCGTCATCCATATATATGTCTGAATAGGCAACGCACTTCCTGCCGTCGTCCGCCTTGACCCTTACCGGCTTGAAGACATGGTTGCCCAGCTTGTCCTTTACGAACACACCGCGCATCCCGTCAGGAGCTTCGACTATGCTCTGGTCCTCGAGCAGAAGGCCTTCGGCGCTTTCGACAGTTACTGTCGTGTCGAGGTTCCTCATCTCGAGAAAACCATCGAAGAAGCTCTTGCACGAAAGGACGACCTTTGTTTGCTTTTTGCCGGTCTGGACATCGCTGATCGTTACGGTGACCTCCTGACCGTCCATGTCGACCTTTACCGTATTCCCCGGATAGTACTTCCCGGCTTCTTTATTGTCGAGATAGTATACGAGATACCACTTTCCGTTCCGTACCACCTTGAACACGGGATATCCCGTGCCGCACTTGGACTTCGGAGTTGCAAGAGCTCTTCTTCCCGTGAGCTCCTTCAGATCCTCATATGTCAGATCGTCGATGGCGTTGGTATTGAGCTTTGCCTCGGCGCCGTCGACATGGTAGCTGACATAACCCGCGTTCTTCGATGTGCCGTCTGATGTGACCGCAGCCGAATCGCCCAGCTCGGACATGATATCCGTATATCTGCCCTGGGTCAGACCTTTGCCCGACTTGCCTTTGTTCTTTCCTTCGGCAGCGGCTTCCTCTTCGGCCTTTATAGCCGACTCATCCGGAGTAAGTTCGACGACTTTCGTATTGCCTATGATGAGTTTGCCTTCTTCTGCCTGGCGCTTTATATGGCTTGGCTGAGCGGCAGTGTACACCTTCTCGTCTCTCACGATAAAAGCGGAGACCTCATCGGTGACGTCTATACTTCCATATTCTGCTATATATGTCCTCTCGAGCTTGTCCCCCAGAAAAGGGACAGCATAGATCGCTATGCAGCACACCGCGATCAGCCCGATGTATACAACTATCGCAATGAGCCACTTTTTCACGGTTTTCCGGGAATTCCTCCGTTTGCCTAGTATTACGAGAATATTCTACATCATAAAAACCCCGAATACAATATGTATTTATCCGGGGACAATATCGTTACCACATTTAGTGTTACCGTGGCCATGGGTCAGACCCCCGGCCGCGTCATCATCTGTACTTTTCGAGTATGGCCTTCTCTTTTTTGCTTAGATCAGGCTCGCTCTTCAAATATTTTTCGAAGAGATCAGGTCTTCTCTCTTTTGTGAGTTTCAAAGACTGTTCCCAGCGCCAGAGGTCAATCTCTCCGTGATTTCCCGAGAGCAGTATCTCAGGCACCTCATCGCCATCGTACTCCCTCGGCTTGGAATACTGCGGATACTCCAGCAGGCCCGAGTATATAGATTCGTCGTTTACCGAATCCTCGCCCGCCAGGACTCCGTCTATAAACCTCGCGACAGTATCGATGAGCACCATGGCAGGAAGCTCGCCTCCTGTTAGCACGTAGTCTCCGATAGAGACCTCTTCAGCGCCCAGCCTGTCGAGCACGCGCTGGTCTATGCCTTCGTAGTGCCCGCAGATCATGGTGATCTCATCCTCTGCGGCAAGATCCCTGGCGAGGTCCTCAGAGAGGACGGTCCCGCGCGGCGACATGTATATGACCCTGCCGCCATAGCCTTTTGCGTCATAAGCGTCCATGACCGGCTGCACCTGCATCACCATGCCGGCTCCGCCTCCGTAAGGGGTATCGTCGACGCGGTTGTGTTTGTCGGTCGTGTAGTCGCGTATGTCCGTGATGTCGAACTCGAGTATTCCGTTTTCGGCCGCTCTTCCCAGCATGCTCATCTTCAGCGGTGCGAACATTTCCGGAAAGATCGTCAGTATGTTTATTTTCATCTGATTCTTTTGGCCAGGGGGGTCTGACCCCGTGGCCATTTGTTTTATTCCAGGAACCCGGGGATGAGTTCCACTTCGATCAGGTCCTCTTCTTCATCGATCTTTCTGAGGAAGGCATCGACTGCAGGTATGAGAACGCTTCTGCCTTCAGGGGTCTTTACTTCGAGCACGCTCTGCGCAGTGTTCTGTATGACGTCCTGCAGGATGCCGATCTCTTTACTTCCGCCGCCCGCGATATCGATGACCCTGCACCCGATAAGGTTTCTTACGTAGTGCTCGCCTTCCGGCAGCTCTTCGAGATCGGACGAGTCGATACTGATCTCCATGTTGCGGAGAGGCTCGACGGACGTGCGGTCGTCAAAGCCCTCGAGCTTTATCACCGGCCTGTCCTTCTGGTATCTGACGCGCTCTATCTTTGCGCTGATATCTTCTTTTGCATGCTTAAGAAGGAGGACTTTGCCCTCCTTCAGATTGTCTGAGTCCTGCGCGTAAAGCGTGACTCTGAATTCGCCTCTGAGCCCTGATGGGCTTCCGACCCTGCCGATCACGACCGGGTCAGAACCTGTCTTAGTCTTCAACTATTTCCACCGATACTCTGAGATTCTGCTTGATGGCCGCCGCCTTGACGACAGTCCTGATCGCCTTGGCGATCCTGCCCGACTTGCCGATGATCTTTCCTATATCCTCATCTGCTACCTTGAGCTTTACAACGATATTCTTGCCGTCAGCTTCCTCGGTGACTTGTACTTCGTCAGGCCTGGTCACAAGCGCTTTTGCGATTACTTCTACCAGACTTCCCATGAGGCGCCTCCTATTCGATCGCGCCGGACTTCTTGAGAAGCGCTCTGACTGTGTCAGTCGGCTGAGCTCCGTTGTCGAGCCATCTCTTTGCAGCTTCGTTGTCGATGATGATCTCCGAAGGATCCTTCAGAGGATCGTATGTGCCGATCTCTTCGATGAACTTTCCGTTTCTCGGTGTTCTCGAGTCAGCTACCACTACTCTGTAGAAAGGCTTCTTGTGAGCTCCCATTCTCTTAAGTCTGATCTTTACCATTTTGTTTTTCCTCCATTTTATTGTAATAATATTGTGATATCTATAATTATATTGCAAGCTGACAAAGCTGTGGGCAAAAGTCGCGCGTCAGAACCCGAAGTTGCGCAGCATCGACCTTGCCTTTTTCGAATCCGGATTGGCCAGCACCTTCGTCATCTTCTTCATCTCTTCATACTTCTTGATGAGCTGATTGACGTCCTGCACCGTGCGTCCGGCTCCGGCAGCTATCCTCTTGCGCCTCGACGCGTTGAGCACATTAGGCTTCGCGCGCTCGAGCGGCGTCATCGAGAGGATGATGGCCTCCATCTTTTTGAGTTCTTCTTTTCCCTGGTTGAGGTCGATGTTCTTCTTGTCGGCTGCCGAGATGCCCGGGATCATGTCGATCAGTCTGCCGAGTCCTCCGAGCTTGTTGATCTGCCTCATCTGAGTGAGGAAGTCCTCGAGGTCGAACTTGTTGCGCCTGATCTTTTCTTCGAGCTTTGCCGTCTCCTCATCATCGAAGGCGTTCTCGGCCTGCTCGATCAGGGACATCACATCGCCCATGCCGAGTATTCTCGAAGCGATCCTGTCAGGGTGGAACGGCTCGAGAGCGTTGTACTTCTCGCCGGTACCCATAAACTTTATCGGTTTGCCGGTGACAGCCTTTACCGAAAGCGCCGCGCCGCCTCTTGAGTCGCCGTCCATCTTCGTCATGATGAT
>Ga0256405_10005636_pt1 | contig 21250 bp, 26 predicted proteins | sample RumenRJG_02DNA_FD_189096 | JGI IMG/M metagenome (GOLD analysis project Ga0256405, IMG submission 189096) | Bovine rumen microbial communities from Lethbridge, Alberta, Canada - RJG_02 | ecosystem: Host-associated > Mammals > Digestive system > Stomach > Rumen | place: Canada: Alberta... | reverse complement strand
GCAGAGTGGTAAACCTAATCCCAACAGTAGGGTGGAATGAACCTGAATCGTGGGAGTGGTGCTTTGATGGAATACCAAAGGGGAGTATTGTTGCAGTATCAACCAACGGTATTGTAGGTAAAGAATCAATAGAGCATTACTGTACTGGTTATAAAGTCATGTTGGATCACGTTGAACCTAGCAAGGTAGTGTGTATTGGTAGACCGCTTGACGTTTCCAAGGAAGTTGATATAATTTACTTTGATAGTTATTCAATGCAAATGCGAAAGAGGATAGCTAATGGGAAATAGAGATTATCAGAAGAAGAAAAGAGGTAAGCTTAAAGACCTACCTAAATCTTTATACAATCAAAAGCCTAGACGTAGTAATTCTACTAAAGCTGATGAACTTAAAAGGCTAAAGTAAAATTGCACAAACAACGTTTAGTAGCATAGCGAGGTAGTTGTGCAACCCGCCCCCACTAGAGCAAATATGAAAATTCTATGAAACTTTGGATCATTCCAGTAAATGTGTTCAAACTGTTAACTATGCCACAGAAATGTCGTTTTGTTACCCCCATTACAAAAAGTACCCTACAACACTAGGGTGCTTTTTTGTTGCTTTTTTATAACGGTCAGGGCTTTAAAATGTGAATAGCTTTTTAACGGGGCAAATTCGCTCAAATAACGCAATATAAAATTTAAGTGGGTAAATGTTTGCCTAAAGGATTATAAAAAGGATTTGGGCTATATATCAAAGCCACAAGGGGCGATAAATAGAAATATAAAACCGTGTTTAAAATCTGCCTTGCGTGGGTGTCCTGATGTGGCTATATCTCAAAATGCTATTTGTTAATGTCAGGATATGCCCCTACAAGCCCCAAAAACACCCCTAGAACGCATTCTAATATATTAGCCTAACAAGTTATCAAATAACTATTTTAAATCCGTTTTAGGGGTATTATTCAAAATCACACAATATCTAGTGTTATTTTTAATCCAAGCACCACTATATATTGTGGTTTTTTGAATTTACCAGTCTCAGGAGTAAACGCAAATAAAAAAGGGTGCTATATTGCACCCTTTAGCCATTGGAATATATTAAATTGTTTGCGTTGTGGGATTGTATATGGTTTTTGATATTCCCACCACTTAACAAGACGGTCAAGTTCTTCATCTCTGATGTATGGAATTTTTATAAGTGTCTCTCCCTCAGGCTTCATATAAATTCCTTGACCGTATCGGGGGAGTGTTTCAAGTCCTGTTTTGTCAAGTATGTTTCTACTGTCTTGCTTTGACCTTGTACGCAATCCAACACGACTGTCAAAGTTAACTTTTATCGGTGTAGGAATTACAGAAGATAGCGGGCATTGTGTACACGCTATTAAGTGAACGTTACTCGCTCTCCCTATTTGACTAATGCGTTGTAAAATCGGTTGTACTGTTTTTCTATTTGTTGTCATTAAGTCGGCTAATTCGTCAATAATGACATAAACGTGACCGCCTCTGTATTTCTTAACACCTTGTTTTTGCATTTCCGTATATCGGTTTTCAATAAGCTTCAAAGCATTCTGTAAACCTTGCACCATGTTTTCGGGTTCTGAATAGTACCCGATTGTGTGCGGTAAGTTTTTGAACTGTGATAGTTCAACCCTTTTTGGGTCAATCAATATGAACTGTATTTCATCAGGGAATTTATAAAGGGCGGTCGATATAATCCCATTCACTAACACGGATTTGCCCGAACCACTAGCCCCCGCCACTAATAAGTGTGTTTGTTTTAACATATCTTCAAATACTGGATAAATAGCCCCTGAGGGGCTTTTATATGTTACGCTCATATTTTCACCCCCTTATTGCTCTAAAAATGTTTTCACTAAATCATCACATAACCCTATCAAATAATCAAAATCTAAGTAATTGTTTAAATCCTCATATTTGACCGTTTTAACCGCTTTACAGTGACCGCCTTTTAATATTAACGTTTCAGTATCTAACCTGTAAAACGCTTGCAATTCTACATTTTCGCAACCGTCTTGAGGGCTTGTTGAATAAGCAAGTCCAATTTCTTTGTCATGTAATTCGTTGTTTATTGTGATTTCATCATGTTCAAATTCATTTCTAAGGTAGTCGGCTATATCATTTATACAACGTGACTTCGTGTCTTGCTTGATATAAATATCTAACACCGGCTCATTGTCGTATTCATCAAAGTGAGTTGATAGCTTTGTGACCTCACAATAGTTATAAATCATGTCGATTGAGTTTCTGCCATCATAGAACGTCAAAAGGTTGTCAGGCTCTCCACAATCCCACACATTCAATTTTTTATTTTCGTCAAACATTTCTAATACATCAAATAAAATCATAATAAACCGCCTTTCTATCTTGCAAAGCCTTTGCCATTTTCGTAAACAAATAAATCCCCGATTTCGTTGTATGATTCGTTAAACATTTGAATATATCCATCTGTTAAAATAGGGGCTAAATTTTGGAAGATAACAGGGATTAAAGCACTGTTATATATATCCCCGCAAGATGTTAGTTGATTGTCACAAATCGAAATACCCCATTCTTTGAATAAAGATTCAAGGGAATTACACTCTAATAAATCTATCTTCCATGCGTAACACTCGAAACCGTTTAAACGCATAGCGTCTTTTTTGATTCTTGTTAACACCTTTAATTCTGTTAACCGGTCAAACTCTTTTAATTCTGTTGTATTCTCTGTGATTGATAGATAACTACTCATAAAAAACCGCCTTTCTTTTATTGCTTTAATAGTTCATCAAAGAGGGCTTTCTAAACCCTCAATGATGAAATATTAAACTATATTTCAGTCTCCCAGACCTCAGAACATTACTTTAAAATCATAATTTTATTAAATGGACTTGTGTTCTTGTCTTTTTCGTTAATATAGTGATAATGTCCATTTCTCTCGTAGACTCTTTTTGTTGTCGAAATGCTTGTATTTTTGCTTTGCATCAACTCATTAAAAAGCAGATTTGCAATTTCTTTTATTTCGTCCTCGTTACAATCAGCGGAAAAAAGGCAATCAAAACACCATGAATTTTTATTGAGGTATTCCCCGTAATGCCTGAACCCTTTTTCGCTTAATGGATATTTGTGATAAGTAAACTCAAAAAATGGGTTGTGGTCTATTTGAAAATATATTTCCGTGTCATCAATTACAAAAGTCATATAGTTGCGGAAATGTGTTTCAATAATTTCTCCTGTGTATCTGCTTTCAAATGTGTAATTGTCGAAAGTGTCTTTGTAATAGCTGACAAAATAACCGTCATTGTCTGTAATAACTTTTTCAAGCCTGTTTAATACTCTAGCAATATTAAATTCCCAATTGTTCAAATAAAGTTTTCTGTTTTCCATAATTTCCACCGTTTAACCTTTCTTAAAATCCTATACAAATAGATTTGTGATATTCATTGACACCGCTTTCAGTGTGTTCTAATCTGATATGTCTTGCAACATAATTCAGAGTGTATTTTACGTTTGTTCTTCCTGACACTTGAAATTCAATTAATTGAAATGTCACACCGTTGTTTGAAACTACATTCAAGATATCAATGTCCGCTTGTTTTGGGCTAAATCCTAACCCTTTTAACATTACGCTTTGAATACTTTGTTTAACCTTTTTTTTATTGATTCTCATACCACACCGCCTTTCTAAAATTCAAAAGTCTTGCAAAATTGAAATGCAAGCAACATTAAAATACTAAAAACAATAACTTTGAACATGGTGTTTGCCTTTCTTAAAATGTGTAACCAATTATTTTTTGAACTAAATTTTTAAAAGAATCCCAGTCAAATATTTGTTGCTGAATGTATATTGTTGACAAAGCTGTTTCAAATTCTAATGGGCAATCTGAATTGTCAAACGCTTCGGAAATAGCTTTCTTGATTGTTTTTAGTGGGTTTTCTTTGTTTTCGTTTTCGCTTTCGCTTTCTTCATCGGGTTCGGTAAATTCGTCCGCTTGGTCTAACATTGCGTTAAATACTTCTTCGTCGATTTTCCCCTCGTTCAAAAGTTTGAACGCGTTTTCTGTGTAAGTGCTTAATTTCATCATATTTATCACCTTTTCGCCTTTCTATAAAACTATTAAGTTATCCCCTAAGAAGAATATACTACTTTTACAATATATTGTAAATAGAATATAGAAAAATATTTCTAATATATTGTGATTTATTTGTTAACAATAGATTGTATCTATTATTTACTATTATTGACTATTTTTGTATAGACTTTTATAATAGCTGGTAAGAAAGCAAAAAACACAAGATATTGTGGTTTGAATGTGAGTGATCCGCAAGATATTGTGGTTTAAAATTCGCTACCAGGCGGTGGAGCAAATAAAAAAGGGGTGAACAAAAGTGGAGAAAGTGACAGATGATAGATTGACAATAACAAGCTTAAAAAACAAGGTCTTTGAAGAGTTTAGATTTATTTGTGAGGAGTTTGAAATAGATATTAAATCTATAACCCCTTTACAGTTTGGATTCGTATTAGGGGAAATCAATAACAGGATTATAAAGCCTAATGAGAGTTATTTAATATTTAATCAAGAACATGAGTATAACTCAAAGAATCTATACGCTATGTATAAATATATTCTTAGCCCTTTATGTAGTCTTTATAACCAATTAACTAATGATATTTATTTTTGTTTATTATTTGATATTGAGTTAATTAATCTAGAGTATATATATATTATATATCCTGATGCACGCAGAACGAGTTTTAGAGAGATATTACAAAAAAGCGAAGAGTCAGGATTAAGGGCTTACTTGAACGAACGCAAGGGAAACCCGCTCGGAATCCTTGCAAGCCTGACAAAATACCACGGTTGGGGCGAAGCTGAAAACGTCCGTCAGGGACAGACAACACAAGAAATCAGCGTGAATACACTTCCGCAGATAGCCCAAAAGGATTAAACCGCCTAAATTGTGTGTGCCTTGTTTGGCTTGTTTGTGGGCTTTGTGGCTGAATTGTCGAATTGTGTCTAAATTGTCTTATCTATCGGTTAAACTCGTATTTATCCGATAGATTGGGCGGGGTTCCCCCTAGTGGGGCGGGGCTGGTAGACACAACATCTTGTGGTTTTTCCTTGATTTTCCGCTAAAAAGCACAACATCTTGTGGTTTCGGACGGGGTATAGGGGTTATATGGGGCGGATTTTTCGGGCGGGGTTAGTGCCACAAATAACCGCCAAAAACAAAAGGGCTAGTATTTATAAAAACTAGAGATACAAGACTATACACTAAGATAAATAAAGTCTTTAGGTAGAGAACTCTAGTAAATAAAATTTAATAAAATACACCAAGAATAATAAAAATACAAGGGGGAAAATAGAATGATATTAAGTTTCTTGACTATGGCACTAAAAATATTCCTGACAATGATTTACTTACTGGCAATCTTTGTAGGAGAATTTGACCGTAAGAAATGGTGGTGCTACTTGGTGATGATAGCAAGCATAGTATTTATTTGGGTGTAGAGGTGAGATATGGCAAGTAAGCAAGACGTAGAAGAAATCAAGGGGAGAATCAAAAAGGTTGTAGCCTTGATTAACAAGAGTGGCGATACCGAGGAATACGCTGACGCACTTTACCAGTATGCCAAGTTTATGATCCAAGAGGGTGAAAAGGAAATGGGCTTATACGCTTGTCAACAATCCAAGGCAAGCATTGAGCGAATGGTCTTGAAGAACTCAGGCGGTACAGTTTGGGATTTGGACGAATACGCACAAGACCACGGAAACGTAAAGTATCACCCACTAGAGCAGTATTACCGCTTGTTGATGATTGAAGCACAACAGGGCAACTTTGAAAGCTATATGCTATATCTCGAAAAGAACCGACCTTACAAGCAAAGGTTTTATCTGCCAAAGAAAGAGCAGTTTGACAAGATAGGGATTATCAAGGCTTTACAAGATATGCTTGATGATAACCTAGACTTGTTGACTATTTCACTTCCACCGGGAACTGGAAAAACCACCCTAAGCAAGTTCTTTATCAGCTTTGTCATTGGGCTAGATACCTCAGGGTACAACTTGTTCTTTAGCCATTCAGCGGATATTTGCCGAATGTACTATGACGGTGTAATGGATATAGTCACAAGTAGTGAATACACATGGCAAGAGATATTCCCTAAATGCTCCGTCACAAGCCAAAATGCGAAAATGATGACCTTTAACATCAACGAGTACAAGCCTTTCCAATCCCTGATGTGTGCGTCAAGAGGTTCGGAAATGGCGGGTAAAGTACGTTGTAACCGTTTCTTGATGGTTGATGACTTGATTGGTAAGCAAGAAGAGGCTATGAACAAGAATACCCTAGAGAAGATTTGGAATAACGATTACACCACTGATGCAAGACAACGTAAGGTTGATGGTTGTAAAGAAATCCATATTGCTACACGTTGGTCTATCTATGACGTTATCGGACACCTTGAACAAGCTTACGGAGAAAACCCAAGGGCAAAGTTCATAGCAGTACCCGACATTGACGAAAAGACAGGGGAAAGCAACTTTGCATACAAGTATCACGGATTCTCCAAGGAGTTCTTCAACGCACAAGAGTTGATTATGAACGACATAACGTATCAGTGCTTGTACCGTAATCAGCCTATTGAACGTGAGGGCTTGTTATACAACGCAGATATGCTCCGCTACTTCTTTGCGTTACCTGACCGTGAGCCTGACGCTATCTTGTCCGTATGCGATACCAAGTCAAAGGGCGAGGACTTTATGGTTCTTCCAGTGCTTTACCAGTATGATGACGATTTCTACCTTGCGGATTGCATTTGTGATGATTCGTCAGACTTTGATTTGCAGTATAGCAAGATAACCAAGATACTCCTGAAACATGACGTACAACAGTGTGAAATCGAGAGTAATGCGGGTGGAGATAGATTAGCTTTTGAGGTTGAAAAGCGAGTAAAGGAAAACGAGGGCAGAACCCATATTACGACAAAAGCAACGGAGACAAACAAAGAAACACGTATTCTTGTTAACTCCGATTGGATCATAAAGCACGTATTGTTCTTAGACAAAGAGTGCTACAACAAGAAAAGCGACTACGGTAGGTTTATGTCAGGCTTGTTGACATATTCCGTTACCGGTAAGAATCCGCATGATGATGTACCTGACGCTATGGCTAACTTCTGTCTGTTCGTGACAGAGAGACTAAACCGCAGAAAAGCAACGATTCTAAAGGGGGTATTGTGATGAACACAAAAAAATACTTAGGACAGATTGAGCGATACAATCGCATGATTGAGTTTAAAACCAACGAACTGAAAACACTTAGGGAAATGGCACTTGTTATTAAGTCCGCGGGAACTGACGATATGAAAATCCAAAGCGGTTCACCTAAAAACAAGCTTGAAGAATCGTGTATTGAAATTGCGGATTCAGAACAGGAATTAAAAGATTTGATTACTAGATACTTGAACGCAAAAAAGAAAATCATAGGCGAAATCGAGCAGTTGGAAGATACAAACGAGTACACGGTTTTGATAATGCGTTATGTGGAATGTAGGAGTATGAGGGATATTGCAGAGAGCCTTAACTATTCCGTCAAAAACATTGAGCGAATACACACGAACGCAATTGAAAATTTCACCCTGATGTACGAAAAAGAAAAAGATTTGAGGTACGAAATCGTGAAAAATCCGTGAATTTTACTTAACACTAGGGGAAAATAGGGAAAAGTTCTCTTGCATGGAAAAACCAAGGGTTTTATTCTTAGCGTAGAAAGTTAACCAAAAAAGTGATAGCACCTTGTAATGACGAGGTGCTTTTTTATTGCAAAGGAAAACAAGCATGGATAATTCAAACTACGGACGAAAAATCATATACACGGACTACGAAGAAGTCAATGAACAGAACGTAGTATCAATTTTGCGTGACGCTATGCTTGTTCACAGACAGAACGCACAACGTTGTGAATACTTGCTCAACTACGAAGCGGGTGTTCAACCTTTGACGAGAGTAAAAACATTTAGACCTGACATTGATATTCAGTGTATTGACAATGTGGCTAACGAGGTCACAGAGTTTAAGCTTGGATTTGTTTGGGGAAATGCAATTACAATCACTCAGAGAAACACCGAGGGCAAGAACGACAAGGCAGTTGGAGAGTTAAACGATTGTTATGAACTCGATAACTTCCGACAGAAAACACAGGCACTTGCAAGATTCGTTGAGATATGCGGTGTTGCTTATGAGTTTGTTGATATAAACGCAGATTACGTTGAGGGCGAAAGTGCTCCGTTCACAATCGAGCCACTTGACCCAAGAACATCATTCGTTGTTCGTAGCACAAAGCTAGGCAATAAGAAAATCTTAGGTGTTACATACAGACAAGATACACTAGGCAATTACTATTTCACTTGTTTCTCAAAGGACAGACGTTTTGAGATTCAGAACATGGTTAAGCTTATTACTCCTGATAACACAGAGAAAGAGATTGATAAGTGGAATGTTACTAAGACAGGTGATTTCAACGCAACTAATCCAATCGGTGAAATTCCAATTATCGAATGGGTTCGTGCTACTGACCGTATGGGTTGTTTTGAACGTCAGATACCTGAAATGGATAACTTGAATATCCTTGTTTCAGATTTCTCAAATGACGTGGATCAGAACACTCAGGCAGTATGGGTAACAGTTGACGTTGACTTCCCTAAGAACGAACAGGGCGAGGAAGTACGACCTGAGAGTGGTGATTGGTTACAGTTGTATTCAACCAAGGACGGAAAGACTCCCGGTATCAAAGCATTAGCAAACCCTTATGATTATAGCGGTATGCTTAACAATATAGTCACTCGTAGAGCATTGATATTACAGAAATGTGATGTACCTCAGCGAAATGATAACTCAGGCGGTTCTACTGGTATTGCTATGAGTGATGCGACTGGTTGGAGTTCTGCTGAAAGTTCAGCTTGCAAGGAAGAAAGCATTCTTAGTGGTTGCAAGATGGACGAAATCAGGGTAGTGCTTAAAGCTATTGCAAACAATCCAACAGTTGAAAAGAGCAGTCCGTTGTCCAAGTTAAAGCCTATTGATGTTCAACCAAGTATTAAACGTCAAAAGACTTATGAAATGACAACTAAGATTAATGCTTTTGCTAATGCAGTTTCACACGGTCTTGATTGGAAGTCAGTTGTAAATGAGATTAACTTCTTTGCTGACCCACAACAGGTAATTGTTGATTCTGAGGAAACTATGAAGCGTTATCTTGATAAAGAGTTTGGTAGCGAGGAAGAAAAGGAACAGGCTTTAGCTAATCAGGTAAATCCTAATAATCCTAATCAGCCAAACCTTGTTAATTCTTCCAGTGATCCAATAAATCAGATTAGCAATAGTCCTAACGTTGACGGTATGAACACCCAAAAGCCTGATACAGAGGAATAAGATATGTTTACGCAAGAAGAATTGAACGTCATGTTCAGAGAGTATTATTCGGTCATGGACGGAATAGAACCTGATAGGCTACAAAAGAGAATAGACCTTGCTAACGATTTGTATGACGTTATCATGGTCTATTACGTTTTGCTAGAGGGAAATGAAAGTCAGGAACTAATTGAGAATCAACTTGCTAACGAATTGTACTCTACAATCGCCAAATATGGCGAAATAGACGATTATACAAGCGAAATGGTAGATTTATATACCAAGAACATTGTAAAGGCTAATTTGACCCATAAATCGAGCGAATATTATGTGTCTGATGAAAGGGCGGTAGAGGTAGCCCAAGACGTAGGACAATCGTTCTTGAATTACTTTGAGTATCAAGATGCGGTTGCAAACAATAAAACAAAAACATGGCACACTCAAAATGATGGAGATGTGCGACCCACCCATGCGACAGAAAACGGAAAGCAGATACCCATTGATGAAACCTTTAAGGTTGGTGGCTATCTTATGCGATTTCCTAAAGACACTTATTACGGAGCACCCGCAGAAGAAATAGTCAATTGTAGGTGCTTTGTTAAATACAACTAGCTATTAACCGTGAGGTTATAGATAAATCGTTAGAGAAAACGTAAATCGCAAATGACTAGAGAAAGTCAAAAAACAACGCAAAGGAGAAAAAAGAATATGGCAGATGTAAACGAACCTAATGTTAATGTTCAGGGTAATGAACCAACTGAACCAACAACACCAACACCAAATGAGCCTACTGATGGTGCAACAACACCTACTACACCAACTGATGATGTAGCAGAGTTAAAAGCACAGATTCAGAACTTAACTTTGACTAATGCAAAGTTAAAGAGGGCTAATGACAAGTTGGCGAGCGAGAACGGTGACTTAAACAAAAAGTACCGTCAGAAACTTACTGATGATGAAGCAAGAGCACTTGACCTTGAAAACGAGCGTAAAGCACAGGCGGAACGTGAAGCAGAAAAGGACGAGTTAATTGCAAGCTTAAAGAGAGAAAAGGTTGTTGCTGATGCAACTAACAATTATCTTGCTTTAGGTTGGACTTCTGATGAAGCAAACCGTATGGCTATCGCTGATGCGGACAATGATACTGCAAGTAGAATGGCAATTCTCAAAGAGGTTTCAGAACGTCAGAAGAAAGAAACTGATATTGCGAACCTTAAAGGTAGACCACCAGTAAACACTGGGGTGGGTTCAGGAGCGACATTAACAAAAGCAGAATTTAACAAGATGTCTTATTCAGAAAAAGTGAAACTTTACAACGAGAATAAGGCACTATACGACCAACTCGTTGCTAATTAAATTAACAAAGAGCAAAGGAGAAAAGAATTATGGCTATGACAAAATTAGCTAACCTCGTTAAACCTGAGGTTATGGCAGACATGATTTCTGCTACACTTCCAAAGGCTATTAAATTTAGCCCAATTGCAACTATTGATACAACACTTGTTGGAGTACCTGGTGATACTATTACAGTTCCAAAGTACGCATACATTGGTGACGCAGAGGACGTAGCCGAGGGTGTTCAGATGGGTACAACTGTACTTACAACTAGCACAACTCAGGTAACTGTAAAGAAAGCTGGTAAGGCAATCGAACTTACTGATGAAGCAGTTCTTTCAGGTTACGGTGATCCATTGGGCGAGGGTACTCGTCAGTTAGGTATGTCAATCGCTAACAAGATTGATAATGATTGTGTTGACGCACTTTATGATGCAACTCTTATCAAGGCTACATCTGCTCATATTTCTTATGACGGAATCGTTGACGCAATCGACTTATTCGAGGACGAGAACGACCAGAATACTGCAAAGGTTATGTTTATTGCACCAAAGCAGGCAACAACAATCCGCAAAGACCCTAACTTCTTGTCTAAGGATAAGTACCCACTTGACGTGGTTATGAACGGTGTTATTGGTTCAGTTGGCGGTGCTCAGGTTATCATTTCTAAGAAAGTTAAGCTTGTTAAGTACGAAAAGGACAATACAAACGGTACTATCACAATCGTATCTGACGAGACAACAGAGACAACAACAAACAAGCACCTTGCAACAATTCAGCCAAATACTCTTGCAGTATTAAAGGTTGGTGATAAGGTTAAGGCGGTAGCGTCAGAGTTCTACGCTAACCCAATTGTTGTTGTAGACATCAATGATCCTAACACAGACACAACTGCTGATAAATTTGCAAACACTCAGAGTGCTTTAACAATTTACATGAAGCGTGATGTTATGGTTGAGGACGATAGAGACATTCTTGCAAAGACAACTGTTGTTTCTGCTGACGAACACTACGGTGTTGCCCTTTCAAATGAATCAAAGGTTGTTCTTGCTGAGTTTGGCAAATAGGAGAGAACCTTATGGGAATGTTGTTACACAGACAAAGAAATAGAGTAGGGGTTACAACAACCTCTACTCTCATTCCCGATAAAGTTGAGCCTAAAGAAGAAGTAAAGGTTGAAGAACCTAAGGTTGAGGAAGTACATGAGGAAGAAAAACCTCAGAAGAAGTTCTACACAAGAACTGATATTTACCGTATGTCAGCCTTAGAGTTAAAGAACCTTGCTAAGTCTGAGGGTCTTGATGATACTTTATCAGGGAATAAACTTAAAGACGTTTTAATCAAGCATTTTGGAATCTAAGAGGTAAAGCATGGAAGAATTGATTGCAAGCATTATTGAGGATTTAACAATTGAATTATCGGTAACAGATGCAAATTTCAATTCCGATTTGCTGATGGCTAAAGTTAAGAGTGCAACAAGAGAAGTTAAGGACGTAAGAAAATATCCTAGTTCTTACACTCCAACAATGATTAGTGAGGATATGGAGCAATTCTATTCAACTATTCGTGATATTGCACTTTATGACTACAACACTGTTGGTGCAGAGTTTCAGACCTCTCATACAGAAAATTCCGTTAGTAGAGCATGGGTTGATAGGGATAAGCTTTTCAATAGGGTTATACCACTAGCAAGATAGGGGGCAGACATGAGAGAGTTTAGAAAGAATCAGCAAGCATTACATTACGCTTTACTCAAAGGAGAGGAAGAAGAATATAAGCTTGATAGTAACGGTAACTTGATTATCGTTGGTTATGATGATGATGACGAGCCTATCTATAAAATGACAGGTAAAACCGTTTTGACTTATTACAAACCAGTTGAGTTTAATTCTAGTATTTCTTTTGGTGGTTCAGAGGTTGACCTACTACCATTCGGAATTAGTAATGCTGATTATGACGCAACACTTGTACTTGATAAAGACACTATTCCTATTACGGAAACAAGTCTTATTTGGTATGAAAGTGAAGTCTTATATAAAGACTTACAACAGACAATCGTTGATAGCAAGAGTGCTGATTTCACGGTTGTTAAGATAGTTCCTAGTCTAAACCAAAAGGTTTACGTCCTGAAAAGGATTGTGAAGTAATGAAGATTAAATTAAAGCTAACGGAAGAATCAATCAATAAAGCAATTCAAGAACTTGAAAGATACAAAGCGAGCATACCTAAGAAATTAGATTTGTTTGTTAGGCGATTATCTGACGAGGGTATCATGGTGGCAGAAACGTACACTCAGGTGCAACTTGACGATATGGGTTCTCTTGGGAATCTAGTAGAGTTTAATTGCAAAATTGAACACGGACAGAATGTAACAATCGGTTACTTTGTTGGCAAAGATAAAGTAAAGTATATTAGTCAGTGGGTTGTTAAAGACCCTAACACTGGTAGAGAAGTTATTAAGTCCGCAGAAGTTAGCCCTATTCTTTTTTACGAATTTGGTGCGGGTCAATATGCAATTGACGGACATAGAGGAACATTCCCAAGCGATAATCCCGAAACAACAAAGGAACACGCTGATAATGGGTGGTGGTACAAAGACCTTGATGGTGAATGGTATCATTCAGTTGGTACAGAACCAACTCAGCCAATGTATAAAGCTTGGGAAGAAATGAAAAAGCGGATCAAAAAAATCGGTAGAGAAGTATTTAAGGAGTAGTTAAGATGTGGGTTGAAGATATGAATAGCACAATCTATTCAATAATACGAGGTAAGACAAAGAAAGATATTTCCGCTTATTATCCTAATGTGTTTTATACAAATGATAACGAGAATCTTTCTCAAACTAAGTTTCCTTGTATCTACATTCACCCTATTGGTAATCCTGAATCTGATTCTGATATGGAATCAACCGAGATTAATTCCGCTATTTTCACTCAGGAAGTTCAGATAACCTTTAACTCTGATTATGAAGTTGATGACCTATATACCGTTTTAGGCTTCATAAGTAGGGAATTTAAGGCTTTGAGATTTCAAATAGTAACTAATTCAACTCCATATAGTAGCAACGGTTTAAAGAGCATTTCCGCTCGATACAGACGTACAATCGCTAATGGGGATAATATTTAATTTAGAAAAGGAGAAAAGTTATGGCTAGTTCATCTTATTTAGTAAGAGCAATTGTTAAGGAGCACTCAGCTTCACAGACAGGCTTTGCGGGAACATATAACCTACTTTGCAAGTCAAAGACAATGCCTAGTCCTGTTGGTTCACCTAACCCACTTGAAGCAACAACTTTTGAGGACGATTCACAGACATTCGTTGAGGGTATTAAGACCGCAGATGCACAGGAAATCACAGGTAATCTTGAAAAGGAATACTTACAGAGAATCAATGCTTTAAAGGGTAAGAACCTTGACATTTTCTACCTCTATGGTACAGACGGTGTTGGTGGTGTTGCTAAGTACGTTCGTACTTGCACTGCAATCGCTACTCCATCTGATGCGGGTGTAGACGAGGTTCTTGAAATGACTGTTACTGTTACACCTACAAGTTCAGCAGAGGAAGTAACAGACGATTACGTTGTTACTGACAACGGTGACGGTACATTTACAGTTACTGCTGCTTAGTGGAAAGGAGATAGATTATGAGTCTTTCAGAATTTTTCACCGCATTAGATAACGATAATGCAGTTGTTACAATCATTGATGATGATAACAAGGAATTAGTTAAGGTGTACGCAAGTGGTTCAGATCAGTTGCTTGCAACACTCTTAGCTAGAAACGTTGCTAAGTTTAAGGTTAGTTCTCCAACTGCTATCACAGTTGAGTTAGCAACAGAGTAAATTAGGGAAAACCCTAAAGGTTTTAGTTTACGGAGCGGACTTAGTTCCGCTCCTTTCCATTGAAAAATGGGGAAAGGAAAAATATTATGAAGATTACATTTGAGGACAAAGAGTACACAATTAAGTTTGGTTACAAAGCCACTGTAAAGAGTGGAATCATTAAGAAGTTGGCACAGGCAGAAAACGATAAGGAGAACGAGGACGGTTTCGAGTCAATTGAGGGAATCTTACTTATTCTTCCTGAATTGCTTGTTATAGGCTTACAAGTTAACCACTCAGACGAGTTCGGCTATGACATAGATACAAACGAGGGCTATCAGGAAAAGGTTGATAAAGCCTATGATTTGTTAGATAGATGGTTTGAGAACAAGGAACATAGTCTCATTGATATTTTCAATGGTATTGAGAATGAACTGTTAAACGACAGTTTTTTATCAAGTCTGTTCCAGAGTGCAAAAGCCGAGGAACAGAAAAAGACAAAGAAAACAACAACCAAGAAGAATTAACATGGGAGCAAATGCTACCTAGATTTCTTGTTATAACTAAGGGTTACGGTTTAAACATTAAGGATATAGAAAATTCTAATCCTAGAGAAATGAAAGCGTATGAAGATGCATACGCACTTGCTCAGAAAATGATTGACCGTAACTCTTGGAATATGGGAAATTATATGACTAATGCAGTTACGGTTGCATTGGATCACGCATTTAATGGTAAGAAAGCTAAATCTAAGTATTTGGAAAAGCCTTTGTTTGAACAATACTTTGAAGATTTAACTCTTACACAAGAAGAAATTGACAACAGAGAACTTCAAAAAATGATAGCTTTTGAACGTCAACAGATGGCTAGAGATAGAGCAAACGGTTTAAAACCACCTACTTAAAGGAGATTGATTATGGCAAGCAAAGACAAGGTTGATGAATTAGTCATTGAACTAACTGCAAGAGATAAAGCAACTGAAAAGATAGATAACCTTGCTAAATCTCTTAGAGGTTTAGGAGATTCGCTTACAGTTGGTTTAGGTAGTGCAAAGCTTAATAGCGTAGCTAGTTCTATCAAAAGCATTTCAGGTGCTACACAGGAACTAGGACGTTCGACAAGAGCAATCAATAATATCCCAAAACTCACAACAGAGTTAACAAACATGATGAACTCTTTATCAAATGCACCCGCTATTTCTAAAGATGTTCTATCATTAGCACACGCACTTTCTAAGATTGATGGTTCAGCCATTAAGGGATTTTCCAAAACCGCAATGCCACAAATGAATACTGGTTCTGCTACTCAGGAAATGCAAGCTATCGAGAGTGAAGCAAAAAAAGTAGATTCACAGACCAAAGAGGTAACACAAACCTTTAATAACTTTGGTAGTGTTGCGAGAAGTTCTTTGAAAGGTATCTCGTCATTATTTGGAAGTCTAGGCAAGGTTGACCTTGGAAAAATTAATAATGGTTTAAACAAAGTCTTAGGTAAAGTTGGAAGTTTAGCAAAGAAAGTAGGCAATCTTTATAAGAGCGTAAGCCTTACTAATAAACTTAGTAATATATCCTTGAAAAAAGGCTTTACAACCCTATTGAGATATACTGTTGGTATTCGTTCTTTATTTGTACTTGCTAATAGAATTAGAAGTGCAATTGAGGAAGGAAACAAAAACCTTGCTCAGTATTCAGATACATTCAATAAGAGTATGTCACGCTACAAGTCAGGACTAGGCACACTCAAAAATGCTATGTCGGTAGCGTTTGCACCTCTTGTTAACTATTTTAGTTCAGCAGTTAATAAGATATTAGATTCATTTATCAATGCGTTTAATACTATTGCCCGATTAATGGGAAGATTAACAGGAGCAAAGCAAGTAGTTCAGGCTACAAGATACTATGATGATTTTGGTAAATCGTTAGGTACTGCAAGCAAGAACGCAAAAGACTTAACTACTGGTATTGATGAATTAAATATTTTAAACGACAATAGCGGTAGCGGTGGCGGTGGTGCAAGCACTGACGTTCAAGATATGTTCGAGACCGTTGAGGTTGGCAAAGAGTTTGATTCATGGATCAATAAGCTTAAAGATATGTGGGATAAAGCAGACTTTACTGAGTTGGGTACTGCTTTAGCCGATAAAATCAATAAGGCTTTGCAAGACATTGATTGGAAAACTATTCATAAGAACGCAAGAAAGTTAGGTAAGTCTTTAGCTACATTCCTTAATGGAATATTTGAGGAAGAACTTAACGGACAGAGTTTGGGATATACAATCGGATATACAATCGGTCAGGCAATCAATACTGGTATTGAATTTGCCTATGCCTTTGTTACAAACTTCCACTGGGATTCATTCGGTCAGTCAATCGCTGATTTATTTAAGGGAGCACTTGAAACAGTTAAGTGGAAGAAACTAGGTAAGACCTTTAGTAAATTTGTTAATGGATTTTTAACAACACTGATTACTTTCTTTTCAGATAAAAAGCTTTGGCAAGATTTAGGTAAAGCTATTGGTGATTTCTTTAGCGGTATTGATTGGAAAGAAACATGGTTTAATGTTAAGCAACTAATTAAAGCTATTGCGGGTGCAATTAAAACCGCTTTGGTAACTTGGGCTAAAACCGATCCAAAAAGTTTTGGAATTGCAACTGCTATTGGTATTGCTATTGCGGGTATTAAAGTAGCAACATTAGTTAGTGCTATAAGTGGAACTGCCCTTGCTACAACAATGAGTTCCGCTATTGTTACTGCAATCAATGTTGCGGGTGGCTTGGTATTATCAGGATTATGGATGTTTATTACCGCACCTAACTTTTCAAAGAAGAATCTTGAAGAGGCTATTAATAACGGTAAATTCAATGCTGATGCTTCAATGCTAGATGATAGTATTCAAGCTATGAAGAACTCAACCAAAGCAATAGACGAAGCTATAAGCGAAACGCAAAGAAAATTTAGTGGACTTGCAACTGATATTAATACTCAGACACAAGCAATAAGCGAAAGCGTTACACAAAACTGGGAAAGCATTTCAACAAACACAGATTTAAAATGGTCTGAGATAGTAACTAATATTCGTACTAAGGTAGAATCTATTAAAATAAATGCCGAAACAGTATTAACTAACCTTAAAGACGCTATTTCTACAAAATGGGCTGAGTTAAAAACTGATACATCTACCAAGTGGAACAATATTAAGGACGATTTAGCTACAAAATGGACTAATATTAAGCAAGACGGTTACAGTAAGTTTTTAGAATTAAAAAATCATATCACTACAAAATGGGTAGAACTAAAGACCGATACATCTACTAAATGGAGTAATATCAAAGACGATTTAGCTACAAAATGGACTAACATTAAAACAAATGGTACAACAAGTTTTAATGAATTAAAAACTAATATTATATCCGCTTTTGAGGGTGCAAAAACAGGAATTAAGGCACCTATAAATGGATTAATAGGTCTTGTAGAGGGAATGGTAAATAAAGTTGTTGATGGGTTTAATGCTATATCAGACGCAATCAAAGACTTAACCACTTTTGAATGGACTAATCCAATAACAGGAACTGTGTACACAAGTAATGGTATCTCCTTGCCAAAAGCAAGCCACATATCAATTCCACGTCTTGCAGATGGTGGATATGTACCTAATACCAATACTGGTTCGCTATTTTGGGCGGGCGAAAACGGTGCAGAAGTTGTTGCACACGCTAATGGTGGTACTGAGGTACTTAATGCAACTCAGGTTGCTGATGCAGTATCAAGCGGTGTTCGTCAGGCTATTATTGATGCAGTTACACCTTACATGATCCAACTTGTTAATTCTAATCAGGCTATTGCAGATAAAGACACATCTGTTAATATTGGAGATATAGAGATAGCAAGAGCAAACCGTAGAGGTTCAAGTCAGTTAGGACTTCAACTTATCACAAGCTAAGAGGTGATTATATGTACGATAAAAAGTTTTATTTAGTTGTAAACGGTGTTCAATTACCACCACCAGTGAGAGGGCTAGAAATAGTCCGTTCACAGTTGGTGAATAGTGGTAGAAATACAAACGGTACGGTAGTAGCACAAAAGATAGGACGTAAGCTATATAAGTTGAATAATCTATCTTGGAAGTGCTTAACCGCACAACAGTGGAAAACTATTCAAGATGCGTTAGAACCATTCTTTGTTAACGTTAGTTTCTATGATGATTCTAACGAACTCGTAACCATTAAAATGTATCCTGGTGATACAAACGCAAAGCCTTATTGGTTAGGTAATGTTGGTTACGATATGTATGAAGAATGTAAATTCAATCTTATAGACACAGGTGAATAATATGAGCGAAGAAATTTTTAAGCCTATTAAAGGCTATGAAAACAGATATATGGTCTCAAACAAAGGTAGAGTTTTCAGCAATACTAGAGGTAAAGGCTGGAAAGAAATTAAAGGTTGGATTGAAAACGTTAGAGGTTATAGAAGAATCGAGTTAGACAATAAGCCAGTTATGGTACATAGGCTTGTAGCCGAAGCCTTTATTCCTAATCCTGAAAACAAAGATACTGTTAACCATAAAGACGAAAACAAGCTTAATAATTGCGTGGAGAATTTAGAGTGGTTAACAAATACAGAGAATCACAACTATGGTACAAGAAATGCCAGAGTTGGAAAAGCTTTGCAGAAACCTATTCTGAGAATAGATAAGGAAACAGGACAGATTTTGCAAAGATATGATTCTTTAAAAGATGCAGTTAAAGACGGTTATGACCATTCAGCAGTTAGCAGAGTTGCTAATCATGTAGATTGTAAGCAATCAGGTGGTTATCGTTGGGAATGGGAGAGCAATTATGTATAATGCGACTACACAATTCAAGAATTGCATGAAAGAACTCTTGCGAAATAGAGCACATATTCAAGTTGACATTGGTATTGTCAACTCTCTTGCACAATCAAATGCTAGAATTGTAAGCCACCTGACAGATTGGAGCAACGAGCGTTCTGTATGGAATAAGAATACGGTAGAAACGCAATATGCAACCTTTGAGGAAAATCAATGGAAAGCAGATGGTTCACAATATATATTGCCTGAACCTGATGTTGATATGGCACCTTACAACACTAATGTAGGTGTTGCATCAAGAGATATATTAGAACCAATTAGAATTACATTTACAGAGAGATTTGATTTAAAGGGCTTAACTATCAACTTTGGAGAGTTTTACCCTACTGAATTTACAGTTACAGTTAATGGCGGTACATTCACTTATACTAATGATTCACCTGAGTTTGAAACCAATGATACATACGGATTGACTAACGAAATGATTATCACTCCTATATCAATGGTAGGCGGTCAACAGAGATTGCGTATCGAAAGCATAGTAATGGGTGTTGGTTTTGTATTCAAAGACGATTCTGTTGAAAAGTGCGAAACGTCAGAGAGTATTAGTTTTATTTCTGATGAAATATCTAATCACACATTCACACTTACTGCTTTTGATACGGGTAACAATTTCAACGTTGATGATAGCAACAGTTTTATTAACTACCTAAACACAGGTCAAACGATTAATTGTATGGTAGGTTTAGACCTTGATGATAATACTATTGAATGGATTCAGCTAGGTGTGTTCTACTTGAACAGTTGGAGCAGAGAGGGAATGACAATTAAGCTTAATGCTAGTGATAGATTAAGCTTTTTTACTGATACTTACAGTAATGGAAATTATATTCATACAAGAACATTGTATGATGATATAGTAAACGTTTTGACTTATGAGGGATTAGATGTAGATGAATACAAGATTGATGATTGCTTACAAGATATAACAATCTCTAATCCTTTGCCTAGCGTAACGGTTGCACAAGCACTACAACTTCTATGTAATGCGGGTAGATGTGTTTGTTTCCAAAACCGTGAGGGAATTATTCAGGTAATGGCTAACTTCTCAAACATTGTTGACCCTGAGGATATTACAGTTACTACAATTAGTGCTACTGACTATTCACATACAAGCAATATTTTAACAGGAACTACCGAAGTCTATGCGGACTTCACTAATTATTTCTTTAGTGCAGATGGAAGTATGTTTATTCTTCCTGAAAGCGGAAATGATTACAGTAGAGACACTGGTTTTGTTTCTAGTGAGATTGCTGATATGCAAGGCAACTTTGTTAATAATCCTAGCATTACTTTTGAATTGCCCGCTAGTTTTGTTTATTACGGATTCAATTGTAACTTTGATGGAAATCCACCACAAGAAATGATTATAAAGACTTATAATGATGATGTGGAAGTATCAGAACTTACAGTAACAGATTTGAAAAACGAAAACTATATTCCATATACTTTTAAGCGTTTTGATAAGTTAGTTATAACCTTTACTAAAGCAGAACCACTTAATAGAGTTTTGATAAACAAATTTTCATTCTCCGATTTGAGTGATTACAAACTGACCTTTAACGATATATTAGATAACCTTAAAGGTATAAAAGAAAAGAAAATAAAGAAAGTTAGAGTAAAGCAATACACGTTTACTCAGCCCGCAACAGAGGGTGAATTACCACAACAGAAAGATGACGGTGTTTTTTTCGATTATCCTGTTTCTGATGTTGGCGAAGAAGTAACTTTAAATAATCAACTAATCTCTACACCTGAACACGCACAGTTAGTTGCAGAATGGCTTGGAAACTATTATGCTAATAATATAAGT
>Ga0256405_10005635_pt1 | contig 21265 bp, 21 predicted proteins | sample RumenRJG_02DNA_FD_189096 | JGI IMG/M metagenome (GOLD analysis project Ga0256405, IMG submission 189096) | Bovine rumen microbial communities from Lethbridge, Alberta, Canada - RJG_02 | ecosystem: Host-associated > Mammals > Digestive system > Stomach > Rumen | place: Canada: Alberta... | reverse complement strand
AGAAAATTTTTGATATATTTTCGACGCTTCCAAATGGTGTTTTTGCTGTATCGTTGTTTGGATTATTCTTAGGAATGTCCACAACAATGGTCTACAGTCAACTCACATTATTTTTATCAAATGAGTTACATATAACAATTTCAAAAGTTGCATTAATTGACGGTTTAGTTGAGTTTAGTTCGTTTTTAACAAGAATAGTTTCTGGCTTCATAAGTGACTTCATGCGAGATCGAAAACTTATGTTGTTCATAGGTTGCGGAATCACACTTATAGCTCGACCATTATTAGTCTTTGCTCATTCTTCACTTATGGTCTTTGGAATACAGACATTTGAGCGTATAGGTAATGGATTACAAGCAACTCCTCGTGATGCGTTAATCGCAGATTTATCAGGCAGATCATCAAGAGGGAGATCTTTTGGTTTTTCTCGTTCAATGAAAACGTTTGGGGCACTTTTAGGAACCCCTATCGCAATAGGAATAATGTATCTGACAATGGATAATTTCCGAGTTGTGTTTTTATGTGCGACAGTGCCCGTTGTTCTTTCTATCATTTGTTTGACGACAATAAAGAATAAAAAAACGGAAAATATTAGTGAACAAAAAAGAGAAAATCCATTCAAAAAGAAATACTTAAAGTCTTTAGATGGTGCATTTTGGAAATTGCTTGCCTTAGCAGTTTTGTTTGAATTAGGGCATTTTACAGAGCATCTATTTCCGTTATATATAAATAGATTTTTGCCGACTACTGTATGTGGCGTTGTTAGTATGTGTGTTAGCGTAGGACAAGTATTGTTAGCATTTCCTATTGGTTACATGGCTGATAAATTTGGTAAAGGGAAGTTTATTCGTGTATGCATGTGTTTAATGATTGGTGCAAATTTAATGTTCCTGTCTGCAGAGCATGTTTCATATCCAGTCTTACTTATAGCGTTAGGTGCATTAATGTGGGGCGGACAATTATCTGCAATTCAAGGACTGTTTCTTACCTTAATTAGTGAGCAAGTTCACTTTAACTTGAGAGCTACAGCAATGGGAGTATATTATTGTTCTGTTGGGGCCGCGTATTTTGTTGCATCATGGACTTGTGGTCATATTTGGGAAGGCCTTGGTTCTCAGTATGCCTTTTTTTATAGCATCGCCTTTTCAGTAACCGCTCTATTGTTTTCAACAAAATTATTACCAGTAAAATACGCAACAAAAGATGAGTAGTTATGTGGAGCAATCCAAACTTTTGGTATAGAGAGCCTGTTTTTTTTGAGAGCTTTTTTTTAAAGCCAATATCAGCATTGTATTCATGCGTAGCAAAAAAAAATTATAATAGAAAATACCAAAATTCTCTTTCCAATCAAAAAGTTATAGCTGTTGGCGGTTTAACGGTTGGAGGCTCAGGAAAAACAATAGTAACGCAATTTATTGTTAATGAGCTCACAAAACAAGGGAAAAGGGTTGCAGTATTAAGTCGTGGTTATGGTCGAAAATCAGATAAAATTATCAGAGTCAATCCAGAAGAACATTCGCACAAAGATGTTGGAGACGAACCATTATTATTATCAAAATACTGCCCTGTATTCGTTGGAAAAAATCGAGCAGAAAGTGCAAAATTTGCAGGTGATGATTTCGATGTTTTTGTGTTAGATGACGGCATTGTTCAGAGGTATTTAAAACCAGATTTGCGTGTGTTGGTTGTTGATGGAAAACAAGGTATAGGTAATGGACATATGCTCCCCTTAGGTCCTAATAGACTGAAATTGTCATGGATAAAAGATGACATTAATGCGATTGTTTCATTCAACAATTTCAAATCTGATTTTGAGCCTGTTTTTAATGCGCAAACACATATAACTCCGATATCCGGTGCAGTCATTGCCTTTTGTGGTTTGGGATATCCTCAAAAATTTTTTGATTCATTAACGTCATGTTCCTTACTCAAATGTATTGAGTTTCCGGATCATCATAAATATACAGACGATGACATAAAAAATTTATTGAACTTAAAACATCAATATTCTGCTAAACTAGTTACAACGATGAAGGATTTTGTAAAAATTCCTAAATGTTATCAATCAGATATCACTGCTATTGATGTTAATGCAAGCATAGATGGCTTTTCTGATTGGCTAAATACAGTAGTATAAAATTCTTTTTCTTTGCTTATCTCTCTGTGTTGTATTGAAAAAAAGCAACAAGTGTGATATGAATTTTAATTGAATTTTTTCGAGGGTATATGGCTAAGAAAATAGTTGGGTATGTAAAATTGCAAGTACCTGCTGGGAAAGCGAACCCATCACCTCCTATTGGTCCAGCCTTGGGTCAAAGAGGTTTGAATATTATGGAGTTTTGTAAAGCGTTTAATGCTCAGACTCAGTCGTATGAAGCCGGCACTCCGTTGCCTGTAATCATTACGGCTTTTGCTGATAGATCATTTTCTTTCATAATAAAGACGCCACCTGTTACATATTTCTTGAAGCAAGCTGCAAAGATTGCTAAGGGATCTGGAACTACTGGTCGTAGTAGCAAAGTCGGATCTGTTACAATGGAACAGATTAAAGAAATTGCTGCGAAGAAAATGAAGGATTTAAATGCTAACGATGTTGATGCTGCTAGCAAAATGATAGCGGGATCTGCTCGTTCAATGGGATTGGAGGTCATTGAGTAATGGCACGTTTAGGAAAAAGATATAAGAAAGTGTTAGAAAAAGTTGAAGCGAAAGCCTATACAATGTCTGATGCTGTTTCTTTCTTGAAGGATAATACTGCTTGCAAATTCGATGAGACTCTAGAAATAGCGATCAACTTAAATGTCGATCCTAAACAAGCCGATCAGAATGTACGCGGAATGGTTTCAATGCCAGGCGGTACTGGCAAAACAGTAAAAGTTGCAGTCTTTGCAAAAGGTGCTGCTGCTGATGCTGCTAAAGCTGCTGGTGCTGATTTCGTCGGTGCTGAAGATTTGGCTGACAAAGTTAAGGATAACGATATTTCGTTCGATATGTGCATTGCAACACCTGATATGATGGGCGTTGTAGGTCGTTTGGGTAAAGTGTTAGGTCCTAAGGGTTTAATGCCAAATCCAAAACTCGGAACTGTTACGCCTAATGTGGCAGTAGCTGTTCAAAATGCAAAGAGCGGACAGGTTGAGTATCGTCTTGATAAAGATGCTATCATCCATGCTGGACTCGGTAAATTGAGTTTTGCACAGGATAAGCTAGAGGCGAATATTAAAGCTTTTGTTGGAGCTGTTGTTAAGGCTCGTCCAGCGAGCGTAAAGGGTACGTACTTGAAATCAGTAACGCTTTCTAGTACGATGGGGCCAGGATTGAAATTAGACACCGCTGAGGTTTTTAGTTTCTAATCCAAAAAAAAGAAAAGCTGTCGAAGACCATCGGTGTGTGAACTTAATTAATGCCGTTGTAGATAGATAAGTCGTTGATTTTTCTTCTAAAGTTTTTGATAGTTGTTCTTAAAGTTTGTTGTGGAGAAGACTTTGAAGAAGTGTAAAAAAGCAGATTGGGTTGCGAATGTAAAGCAGCATCTTACTGAAAGTGAGGCTGTTTTTGCGCTTAATCAAAACAAAATGACAGTCGCCGAAACCGAAGCTTTAAGAAAACAATTAAGAAGCGTCAATTCTTGTTACGTTGTAACAAAGAACACATTGGCTAAATTGGCCGTAAAAGATACACCATTTGAGTGTATGGCTGATCACCTTTGTGGACAGACTGCTGTTGTGTTTTCTAAAGATATAACGGGTGCAGCGAAAGCTGTCTGTGAATTTGCTGCTAAAAATGAAGGTAAATTAACTGTAGTTTGTGGTGGTTACAGTGGAAAGCTACTTAACGCCAAGGAAATTGATGCCTTGTCCAAGTTGCCTTCTATGGATGAATTGCGTGCTAAGATCATCGCTGTTATTCAGACTCCAGCCCAGCGTTTGGCTAGGTTGACAAAAGAACCAGCGGGACAAATTGCTCGCGTAGTAAAAAGCTATTCAGAAAAATAATTTAGAGGAGAAATAAAATGGCTGTAGATTTAGAGAAATTAGTTGATCAATTATCAGAGTTAACCGTATTGGAAGCTGCTGAATTAAGCAAAATGTTAGAAGAGAAGTGGGGCGTTTCTGCTGCTGCTCCAGTAGCTGTAGCTGCTGTTGCAGGCGGTGCTGCCGCTGGTGCTGCTGCTGAAGAAAAGACAGAATTTGATGTTGTCTTGACTGATGCTGGTTCTGCTAAAATTGGCGTAATCAAAGTAGTAAGAGAGTTAACTGGTCTTGGTTTAACAGAAGCTAAAGCCCTCGTCGAAGCTGCTCCAAAAGCAATTAAAGAAGCTGTAGCAAAAGACGAAGCTCAGAAAATGAAAGAGAAATTAGAAGCTGCTGGTGCAAAAGTAGAATTGAAATAATCTCTTAAAAAAATTCAAGCCCTGTCTTTTATAAGATGGGGCTATTTTTGTATCTAAATAATTTTAACGCAATTTTAATTATTGTCAGATAATATAATCATACAATCATCGTAAAGAGATTGACATTGTGATCTGTGAGAATGCCATTACAAGGAATGTGAGCACGCAAGTTTTCCACAGATTGGAATATTAATGTTTTACTCGTTTTATTTGTATTATTTTTTTCAAATGAAAGGAGTAAATTATGTGTCGACTAATTGCTATTTTTTTCATTTTGGCTAATTTTTATACAATCAGTTCTATTGGGTATCAACCGAATAATTTTAATTCAATTTCGTTTGCAATAAAAATAGCCACAATAACCAATATCCCAGATGCCCAAAAATGTTTTAATTCAACTATATCGACAGGTTTAAAAGAACAACATGAATCAGTTGCGACAGTAAAACATAGCCAAATATTAGTGGCTGCAGCTGTAATGAAGGCTTGGAAAAACATCTTCGATATATTAAATCAATATGAAATATCTCCCAATATTTTAAATACGCCAATATGGAAGTTGTTGTATTTATTTGACAAATATCAATTTAGCGACGATATTTTAAAACAATCAAATTCTTCATTAATTTATTTAATCAACAACTATAACTTCCCCTCTCAAGTTGTTTATATTCAAGAGATATCTGGAGAAACTTTTTTAACGTTAGCTGTAAGAAAAAATTTGTTTTCTATTGTTAAGCTATTGCTAGAAAGAGGGGCTGATCCAAACGTTTACAACGAACACAATGAAACACCTCTAATGATAGCAACAAGGAATGGCAATATTAAAATAATCGAATTATTAAAAAAACATAACGCATTGAAATAAAAGCCAAATAAAATTATAGCCGCTTACGTAGAACATTCTCGAAACAAGATGTAACGCAACAAAAATGCGAAATAATGAGCTTATAATATGTAAGCAAAATGTGGATAATTTCTTTCTATTTCTCTATATCGCCAGAACGATTCCGTTTTCTGGTTTCCACTGTAAAAATACTTTATCTTCCCATTGGATAGGACGTTCTGCGACACGTACAAGATTTGGTACCGTTGCTAATACAATCATTCCAGACATCAATTGTACGTGATAAATAGACACGTCGCCTAAGTATGCGATATCTTTTACAATTCCGCTTGTCCAGTTATATTCGCCAGTTGGTTTTTCAGTCGATAGCATAACTTTTTCTGGACGTATTGCGATGCTTATTTGTGCACCAACTGGAACCGCTGCTGAATGGCTAATATACAGATTTTTGTCCATTGCTGTTGATTTTACAACAACGTGATCGGAGCGTTCTTCAACAATAATTCCATCGAATAAATTAACAGAGCCAATGAAATTCGCGACATATCTTGAGTTTGGAAATTCATATATTTCATTAGGAATACCTACCTGCAAAATACGTCCTTCATTCATTAATCCAATTCGACTGGACATTGTCATTGCTTCTTCTTGGTCATGAGAAACCATAATAAATGTAACACCAACTTTTTCTTGAATGTTCACCAACTCCAACTGAGTTTTTTCACGAAGTTTTTTATCGAGAGCAGCAAGAGGTTCATCTAATAATACTAACTTTGGTTGCTTCACAAGACTTCGTGCAATTGCAACACGCTGACGCTCTCCTCCTGATAATTGATCCGGTTTACGATCTTCATATCCGCTCATTTGCACCAATTCAAGATAAGCATTAACTCTCTCTTTTATCTCAGATTTTTTTACTCCATCTTGAATTAAGCCAAAAGCAACATTTTGCTCAACTGTCATATGAGGAAACAATGCGTATGATTGAAAAACCATACTTACAGGACGTTTATACGCTGGCGTATCCGTCATATCTACGCCATCGATAAAAATCTTCCCAGAAGTTGGAGATTCAAAGCCCGCAAGCATGCGTAACAGTGTCGTCTTGCCACATCCGGAGCGTCCAAGCAATGAAAACAATTCTCCTCGATAAATCGATAGAGAAACATCATTTACCGCTACACGCCCATTAAATGCTTTAGTTAGATGTTTGATGCTTACATATGGCTGAGCCTTCGGATCTTGCCACGGTTCCAAATTGCTTAAATTTTTCGATTGAACAGCCATATTTCCTCCTATAAATTACAGAGCCTTAACGATAGCTTCTGTTGTTTTCTTTGCATCCCCTAAAAGCATCATTGTATTTGGTGCGTAAAACAATTCATTATCAATGCCAGAATATCCCGTTCCCATCGATCTTTTTAAGAACAAAACAACTTTTGCTTTACTTACTTCCAAAATAGGCATTCCATATATTGGACTGGTTGGATCATTCTCTGCCGCAGGATTTGTAACGTCATTAGCTCCAATTACAAAGGCAATATCACATGTCGCAAAATCACGATTTATCTCATCTAGTTCCTTTACATCCTCATACGGAACTTTTGCATCAGCCAACAAAACATTCATATGACCAGGCATACGACCGGCAACAGGATGAATTGCATATTTAACACTAACACCTTGTTTTTTCAGAATTTCACCCATTTCTTTTAACGCATGTTGTGATTGTGAAGTTGCCATCCCATATCCAGGAACAATAATTACTGATGTCGCATTTTTTAGCAAAAATGCAGCATCTTCAGGTGCTCCTTGTTTATATGTCTTTTCGGCAGAATCGTTTTTCCCTGCAATTGCTTGAATTGGAGCAAACATAACACTCCATAATGATCGATTCATTCCTTTACACATGATATAGCTCAAAATAGCACCGCTAGCACCAACTAACGCTCCCGTAATAATCAGTACATCATTGTGCATTGTAAAGCCAATACCCGCTGCCGCCCAACCTGAATATGAATTAAGCATAGACACGATAACAGGCATATCCGCTCCGCCGATTGGAGCAATTAAAGTAAATCCAAATACAAAGGAAACAATACTTAACAGCGTAATGTTTATTGTGGATGGATTAGTTAGTACCAAAATGAATGCACATAATATTAATACACCTATAATGCAATTTGCACAAACTGAAATACGATGACCTTTATAAAATCCAACTAATTTACTAAATGCAACAAGAGAGCCCGAGAACGTAATTGCACCAATTGCAATACCTAGTCCCATTTCAATTAAGCTAAATAGCTTTATTGTTCCATTTACTGATATATCAAAAAGTTCTGGAGACATATAAACAGCTAACGCAACTAATACAGCAGCTAAACCAACCAAGCTGTGAAATCCGGCAATCATCTGTGGTAATGAAACCATTGATATGTTTTTGGCTATCCATACACCAATAATCGCACCGATTAAAATCGCAAGCAAAGACAATCCAATGCCAGAAAAATCAACCGTCAAATAAGTCGCGGTGCAAGCAATCAGCATACCAGCTACACCTAATAGATTGCCTAAAACAGCTCTTTGTGCCGAAGCCAATCCTCTTACTGCAAAAATAAAACAAACTGCTGAAATCAAATAAAATAATTCAATCATTATTATCTCTTAATCTATAAAAATCATTTTTTTCTAAACATATCTAGCATTCGACTGGTTACAGTAAACCCGCCAAATATATTTATCGAAACAAGCACTATAGCTATGAATCCAAATATCCTAGATGCGATAGACGCTTGTTGTGTCGTTGCTAAAATCGCACCAATTATAATTACACTCGAAATTGCGTTTGTAACAGACATCAACGGAGCATGTAACGCAGGTGTAACACTCCACACGACATAATAGCCTATCATACAAGCTAAAATGAACACTGTTATAGCGTGTAAATCCATCTGAATAAAATTACTTAAATAAGGAAATTGTTCACACATCTTCTCAAGCAAGCTACCAACAATGCAATTCATAATTTTCTCCTATAGGCGATTGAAGTATATCAAAAAAGTACGCTTCGTCTATAGGTATGCCGAAATTTAAAGAAAAGTTTTTATTTGAACCAATCTTTTTTCCTCAATGCCTTAATTATTTTCTTTGCTACAGTAAGCTTGCTTCCAGTTGCACGTACAAGTGAACAGCGATCTGAAAATATTTCTGAAATTTTTCTAAAGCCATTCTGTATGATTTGATATTTCTCCTGTTCCATCATGTCATAACTATCTCTTGTTAAGCTTCTTGAAGTTATATGACTTTGCGATGATGAAAAATCTAAGTCTAAAACAATCGTTGCATCTGGCTCAAAATCGTCAATTGTAAATTGCTTTAAATTCATGATTTGTTCGATAGATACATTCTTCAACTTACCTTGATATACCAACGTAGAATCATAAAATCTATCACAAAGAACCCAAATATTTTTATCTAAATTAGGTTTGATATTTTTAAGAAAATGCTCCCGACGTGCAGCGAATAGCAACAAAGTTTCAGTAATGGAATCAATATTAAAATTGCTTTTTAATATGTTTCGTATACCCTCTGAAAAATCATCACCGCCCGGCTCTCTCGTTGTAATTACAGCTATTCCACTTTTTTCAAGATAATCTTGCAATAACTTCACTTGCGTAGTTTTACCCACGCCGTCAGCCCCTTCAAATGTAATAAATTTACCGGACATACATTAATCTTTACTTTGTTGCCGGATATCTTAATTGATCTGTCTGTGGAGCTTGTGGAGAACCTTGTTGATTGCTATTGTGACTATCTGCACTATTTCCTAAAAACAATGTTTTTATCGTGAAAATAGCACGCTCCCACCACTCTAATTTCTCTACACTTTCAGTTGCAAACAATGGATACTTTTTCGAAACATATCCTTCATATTGATAAACGAGTTCTCCAACTTTATCTCCTAATTTTATAGGAGCTTCAATTGGCTCATTTATCTTAGCTTCTACTTTTACAGAGTCACGTAATTTCCTCGGAATTGATACTGTTATTGTTTCGCTAGTACATACGCCTATTGTTGGTTTTTTCCCTAGCCAAACTTTTGCCTCAGAAATACGATTTCCAGCCTCTGCGATTTTACAAGATACAAATTCTCTAAATCCCATCGCCAATAATTTGCTTGCATCTTTAGCTCTAGGAGCGGTGCCTTTGCATCCATTTACGACAGAAATCAATCTACGTCCTTTTTGAGCCGCTGAAACAACTATGCCAAAACCACCAGCGTTTGTATGCCCTGTTTTTAAGCCATCAACGCCCAACGAATTTCCAATTAGCTTATTTCTATTCGGTTGAGATATGCCATTTACGGTAAACTCCTTTTCGGAGAAATAATGATAAAACTGAGGGAAATCAATAATTAATTTGCGTGCAATTTTTGCTAAATCCCTAGCGGTAGAGTAATGTTCTGCATCAGGTAATCCCATCGGATTCATAAAGTGAGTATTTTCTAAGCCAAACGCTTGAGCAAATTCGTTCATTTCTTTAACAAAAACAGCAACATCCCCGAAAATTCCTTCTGCTACAATTACGCAAGCATCGTTACCAGAATGAACAATAATACTACGGATTAAATCCTCGACTTTCGCCATAGTTCCAGCCTTAAAAAAGCTACGAGAGCCCTCTTGCTGCTGAGCTAACTCAGATACTTGAAATTCATCTTGAAGTTTTATGTGTTTCTTTGCTATTTCTGAAAATAATATATATATAGTCATTAATTTAGTCATTGATGATGGTGCACACACCTCATCAGCATTTAAACCATATAATTCTTTACCGGTCTCACAATCAATCAAAATAGCTTGCTTAGCTGAAATAAATTCTTCTGTCTTATCGGATTTCGATTTTTTTTGAACATGAGTAGTTGATACTCTTTTAGCCCTACCCTTCTTTTTTGCTTCTACATTCCCAATTAATAGGCACAATGCACTTAAAAGACAAATTAATTTTTTCATATCAAAAACCTATAAAAACCAAAGTAATAATATCAACATATTAAACAGAAGATAAGCCCTAAACTACTTCATTAATTCGATAATCGCTTTAAATAACTCACTCAATCCAGAAGTATTTTGTGAACTAGTTAGTATATGTTCAGGATATGCCGCTGGATGATGTTTTATAATCTCAATTGTTCTTGCCAGATTTTGCTCAAATTCTATTTTATCTTGCCTCGATTTTATTTTATCAATTTTAGTCATAACTATTTGATATTGCACGCAAATTTTGTCAAGCAACGTCATTACTTCTTCATCATTTTTCTTTATTCCATGACGTGAATCGATAAGCAAAAACACTCGCTTAAGATTTGCTCTAGTTTGCAAATAATTGACTATCAAATAATTCCAGACATCTCTCATTTGTTTTGATACAGCAGCATAGCCATATCCTGGAAGATCCGCAAGCATTAAATGTGCGAACGCCAAACGTGTATCAAAAAAATTAATCTGTTGCGTACGTCCTGGAGTTTTAGACACACGACAAACTTCATCACCGACCAATGCATTTATCAACGATGACTTACCTACATTCGAGCGACCAACAAATGCGATCTCAGAAAGCGGGGAATTTGGGAACTGCTTTACATCGACCGCACTTAATACAAACTGACATTTAGACTGATGTTTTTGTGCCATTAGTTTTTCTCTTTCTTTTGCTGCTTAGCTTCAATTTGTTTGAGCTTATTTCGCTCATCTAATTTCATAATCCAACATTGTTGAATAATATTTAAAATATTACTAAATGTCCAATATACAATCAATCCAGACGGCATTTGTGCGAACATAAATGTAAACATAATCGGCATCAGAAGCATCATTTTTTCCTGTGTAGGATCAGGCGTTGTCGGGCTTAGTTTTTGTTGCAATAACATTGTAATACCCATCAACAACGGCCATATACCAATCTGCAAGAAGCCTGGCAACTCAACTGGTATCATTCCGAAGCAATTCAAAATATACATTGGATCAGCTTGAGACAAATCATGTATCCACCATACGAACGGTGCTTGTCTCATTTCAATTGAAATATAAAGAACCTTGTACAATGCAAACAATATTGGCCACTGCAACAACATTGGCAAGCATCCGCCCATTGGGCTAATCCCTTCTTTTTTATAGAAATTCGCCATTTCTTGGCTTAGTCTCATTTTATCATTACCGTAGCGAGCCTGTAATTCTTTCATCTTTGGCTGAGCTTCACGCATTTTATTCATTGAACGATACGATTTATTCGACAATGGGAACATCAGCAATTTCAGCAATAACGTAATAAGCAAAATGCCTAATCCCATATTCCCGACTAAATCTTTTGCATAAGCTACGAGATACAAAAATGGTTTTGTAAGAACATACATCCAACCAAAATCAATTGCTAAATCAAAATGCTTGATATTCAATTTATCTTCATACATATCTAACGTATTGATTTCCTTGGCTCCGAGATACACATGATTTACTTTCACAGCTTCAGAATATGCTGAAACAACCGTATCTCCATCGTCGCTAACTACTTGAAATGATGTGCTATCTGAATTTCCAATATATGACACATTGCTTGATACCGTTTGATTTGGGATAAACGCAACAAGCCAATATTTATCAGATATACCAAACCAACCGCCATCTGTCTTGTAGTTTATATTGGTTTTGTCAGCAATGTCTTCATATTTGATTTGCTCCGACTTGCCGTTGAGATATCCAATTGGTCCTTCGTACACAATCGATGATGAATCTGGTTTTTTCGTAAAATCACGATGAATGTTCGAAACGCATTTTAACACATAAGAATTTTCACTATAGTTTCGGACTTTATCTTCAATTTTTATTGCATAGTTTTCGTCGATAGACAACTTCTTTTCAAACAATAATCCTTGCTGATTATCCCAAGTCAGTGTAACTGGAGTTTGTTCTGTTAATACCTTATTTTCGCCGACTTCCCAGCAAGAATTCTCATCTGGAACAGAAATAGTTTTATCATTTGATGTCCATTTTGTTTCAGCAAAATATTTTGCATTATCGTTGTTAAATAACGAAACATTTCCATCTTTTTCGATATCATTTTTATAGTCGTTTAAAGTAACATTATTAAATAAAACTCCCTTCGACGATATCTTGCCGGAGAGTCTCTTTGACTTGATTATGATATCTTCAATTTTGACGTTTACCTGTCGTTGGATTTTGACATTATTGTTACTTTCTTTAATGGCTGTGTTTTGCATACTATCAGACATTGTGTCCGTTATTACAGCACGATTATCAAGTTGCACTTGTTGATTATTTTCAAAAAAATACGGATACCCAATTATAACCAATAACGACAATATAAAGAATAACAACGTATTACGCTTTTCTTCATCCATAACAGAACTCCAAAATTAAAAAAACGGTAAATTATAACCTAAAGTAAAAATTTTCTAAAGATTAAGCAACGTGAAAATATGGAAATGATAGAACACAAATTTTCCTAGATGCGGTAGAAATATCACATCGGCCCACAAGGTATTATTTTAAATGAAAGATTTTCCCTCGATAAATCAATAAGTTAAATACTATACATAAGACGGAGATTGCTTCGTCGTGCTTCGCACTGCCTCGCAATGACGGACTTTTTTTACCTGCCGTCATTACGAGACGGACTTTTGTCCGTCGACGTAATCCCCAGCAGCAATAAGTGTCCTCATACCCAGGGGATTGCTTCTTCACTTCGTTCATCGCAATGACGAGGGGAGAGACGACGGTAAAAAAACCGCCGTCATTACGAGGAGGAGACTTGTCTCCGACGTGGTGATCTTATGCAGTAATAAGAGTACTGTGTGCGAGATAGAGATTGATCGCACTTCGTGTAGCTTCGTTAGGACTGCGTCACTTCTCGTAACAACGTGTAAACGAGTACGCAATGACGGCGTTTTTTTGCTTCATTATGCATCATTTTCATCTTTTTTTTATATTTTTTTAATTTTTTTTGAGACAATATAACTATATGATTTTATTAGGAAAAGTAGTTTTTATCAGCACTTGTAGGTGTGATATTTTTGCAACAAAAAAGCGTTTTTTCGAAAAAAAATAACAAATTTTTATGAAAAATGCCGATTTTAGGGTGTCCAATTACGATTAATGTATTGTTTTATAATGGGAAAGTCTCCAATACTTGAAATTATTTTTTTGGTGTGAGATAATATACTCAGTTCAAGAGAAAACAATCCGAAGATTTTAAATATTAAATTTATTTTGGTCTAAAGGTGTGTTTTCTTCATTTTTAAAACAAAATAAGGAGTAAAATTATGTTAAATTTATTGGGACGTTTTGTCTCTAAAAAAAGCGGTGTAGTATATGATGGTATTTGTGCCCCTCAGTGGACATCAAAGAAATTTGATTCGTTAGCTGAAGAAGGTTTTCAGAAAAATGTGTTTGCATTTCGTGCAATTAGTCTGATTGCAAAAGGAATTGCGTCAATTGCGGTTTCTGTTCAAAATGAAGATAAAACAGAAAATGAGGAGTTAACAAATCTCATAAATAATCCAAATATTACAATGAGTAAGAGCGATTTCTTCGAGCAAATCGTCGATTATTTAATGATATCAGGAAATGCTTTTATTTGGATAAATGAATGTAATCAATTGCAATGCTTGCGTCCGGATCGTATTCAAGTTGTTCCAAATAAAAATCACACGGCTGTCGATCATTATATTTATGCTGTTGATGATGCTCAATATCGCATTAAGAAAAATGATTTATTGCATTTGAAATTATTCAATCCGTTAAACGATTGGTATGGCATAAGTCCGTTGCAAGTTGCGTCACAAGCCATTGATCAATATAACGAAATGTCAAAACACAATCTCGCTATCTTGCAAAATGGTGGACGTCCATCCGGATGTTTTATGATAAAAGATGGCAAAGAATTGACCGAAGATCAGTTAGCATCGTTGCGTTCGGATATCCAAAAAACGTGCACTGGTTCCAAAAGAGCTGGACGTGTTTTGTTATTGCAGGGCGGAATTGAATGGAAAGAAATGGGATTGTCTCCAAAAGATTTGGATTTTGAAGGTGGTCGTAATTTGACTGTGCGAGAGATTGCTCAAGCGTTTGGTGTTCCTCCTGTTTTGCTCGGAATTGAATGTAATGCATCGTTTAATTCGTATAAAGAAGCTCGCTTAAACTTTTGGGAAGACACCGTTTTGCCTCTTGCGAATTTTATAAAAGACGGTTTATCGATGTGGTTATCCAATTGTTTTCAAAGAAAAATTCAATTGGTTTTGGATTTGGATTCAGTGCATGCGTTGACCGAGCGTCGTGAAGTTCTCTGGCATAAAATATCAAACGCAGATTTTTTAACGATAGATGAGAAACGTGAAATTTTGGGATATCCAAAATTGAAAAAAAATGAAAAGAAAAAAATAGAAGAAAAAACAAAAGCAGAATAAAGGTAACTTATTGATATGAATACGAAATATACAAAAGAGCAATCGATGAAATCAATTGAATTTTCAGCACAAGAAAATGGAATTATTTCAGGCTATGCTAGTGTGTTTGATGTCGTAGATGCATATAACGATATTGTAAAAAAAGGAGCGTTTAGCAAGGCAATTGAGCAATTCAATTTAGGGAAAAAACCAAAATTATTATGGCAACATGATGTACGTTATCCCATTGGAATTATTGAAGAAATGTTCGAAGATAATTACGGACTTTTTATTAAAGCAAAATTATTGCTAGACGTTCCGCAAGCGAAAGAAGCCTATTGCTTGTTGAAAAATGATGCAGTAAACGGCTTTTCTATCGGATATCGAATTAATCAAAAACATAATCAAAATGGAATGCAACTTTTGACTGATATAAATTTGCTTGAAATATCAATTGTGACATTTCCAGCGTGTGAAGTTGCTACAGTATCAGAAGTAAAAAATGTAGATGAGGGAAAAATCATGAATAAAGAAATACAAAATGAAATCAAAGAGTTAAATGAAAATATTAGTAATTATATGAGATCAAATAATCAAACGATAAACGAAATAAGGAGAAATATCATTGGAAAAACATTGCCTCTTTCAGAAAATACAACCAATTGTAAAAACAGCGATTTTGAAGAGTATATTCGCTCTGGTATTGAGAATTTTAGCAAAAAATCGTTGAATGCGTCAGATGAAAATGGTGCGTTACTTCTTCCAAAAGATACAGCAAATAAAATTGAAGAAACGATAAAATATATCTCGCCAATGCGGGCAATTTGCAGAAAAATAACGATTTCCGGAAATTCAGTTGATATTTTAGTTGATGATAAAAATCTTGATGCCGGCTGGTCTGGAAAAGATACTGAGGAACGATTGGAGACTGACGCACCAAAATTTAGAAAAATTTCAATTGCTGTAAATGAAATATATGCACGACCAAAAGCAAGTCAACAGTTGTTAGATGATTCAAAAGTCGATATAGAACAATGGCTTATTGCTAAAATTGCAGAAAAATTTGCAATGTTAGAAAATCAATCTTTTCTAAATGGAGATGGAAACGATAAACCTCGTGGTTTCTTAAATTACGAAACTTCAGCTGATGAAAAACGGGATTTCGGAAAATTACAGCATTTTATAACCGGAGAAAAAGGTAAATTTAAGGATGATGAAAAAGCGGTTAACCTATTGATAGATATGGCTTATTCATTGAAAAGCAATTATTTGAAAAATGCAAAATGGCTTATGTCTCGTTCGGCGTTATCTGCAATTCGTAAGTTAAAGAATCTCGATGGGACAAGCTTATGGCAACCTGCATTGTCGGAAACATCACCATCAACATTGCTCGGATATCCTGTAATTATCGATGACGACATGCCTGAATTAAAAGAAGGAACAGCGTCAAAATCAATAGCCTTTGGCGATTTTGAGGCTGGTTATCAAATTGTCGACAGACAAGAATTATCGATTTTGCGTGATCCTTATACATCAAAACCATTTGTTGAATTTTACGCAACAAAACGTATAGGCGGAGCAGTTGTCGATTTTGATGCAATTAAAGTATTGAAATTCGATGAAGAATAAAGGAGGGAAATATGCAATTAAAATTATTAGAACAACCGAAACAAGAAATAATCACTTTAGAAGAAGCAAAAAATTATCTTCGTATCAACCAAAATTGCGATGATAATCTAATAAAAACAATGATATCCGCAACACGTGAAGCAATGGAAACTATATTGCAAAAATCGTTGGTGAAACAAAAATGGATGTACAAAATTATGGGTAGTGATTTGGCAAGATTTACTGTGTCTGAAAAAGATTTTATGAACATGATGCCTGGAACAATTATAATTCCGTTACCTAAACCGCCCGTTATATCTATTGAAAAAATAACGATACGTTATAAAAATGGTTCGCAAAAAATTCTTACAGAATATCAAAATGTTGCAGGAGATTGTTTTTGCGTGAAATTTTCTATAACTCAATTAGAAGCAAGTGTAGAAGATATAGAAATTGTTTATTATACAGGCATAGTGGAAGAAGCGGAAAATATTCCGTATCAATTGAAATTATCCAATTTGATGCTCGTCGCAAATTCTTATAACAATAGATTTTCTTATAATTCGTCTGATTTCATGCCGGCAAGCATCGAAAAAATGTTATCTCCGTTTAGAAATGTAATGAGGGTCGCATGAAGTATTCACAAAGATGGAATTTAAATGGAAAAGTGTATTCTTTGAAACAAGAATTATCCGAACAAAATGTGTGGTATGAAAAGGCAACATTTTGGAAAGATGTATGGTTTTCGGTGCAAATAGCAACGCTAAAATCAGAAAAACGTCAATATTTATTTATCGCAAGATGGGACGAAAGTTTTCCAGAAAAATTTAAAGTCAGTTTTCCAGAAGGAATATTTAGTCCAATTAATGAGCCAATTATCGATAGAAAAAATGATTTGATTTTATTTTATGCAACAAAAGTGAAAGGAAATTAATATGATACCTTGGGATTTTGGAATTATAAATGCTTTTAAAAATAAATTATCGTGTCCGATTTATCCATCTGAGCCAGAGGAAAAAACGCCACCGTATATTGTGTTGCGTTTTGATAAATATCATGACCAAAACATATTCGCTATTAATGCTGATTTTTCAATACAAATAGTAGATATCGACAGATGGAATAATGATAGGTTTAAAATTGCAAAAGAAATTGTTAAAATAATTTTTAATAGATTGGAGTTATATCAGGACGATACTTATATTGGATATGCACAAACCAAAGTAAACAAACTTGAAAATAACGATCATGATATTATATTAAAATTAACAGCGACGATATATTTATCGACGATGTATAGAGATGATGAGGTGGATGATGAGTAACGAAGTTGAAAACATCGCTGCATATTTAGAATTGCTCTCAAGAATAACGCCAACAACATTACCAGAATGGATGAATTGATATGAGTGAAACAAATTTAATTTTAGGATTAACTGGATTACCTCCACAAAGTGCCCGCAATTGCGTGCAAGAATTGTCGCCAATTGCAAATGGAGAATTTGAAAATACGCTAGATGGACGATCGATTTTTGTCGAAACATGTAACCGCAGAAGATACAGAAGTATAATTACATGTAACGACGCCAATTCGCCTCTCGCAGATGGTATTTGGATTGGCTCACAATTATTAGTCGGATGTATACAAAATCTGTGGCAAGCAATTGAGCCCGGTGAAACTGAAATTAAATTAATTCGTCCGGCTGTTTCTAGCTCAATTTTGGCAATTAATAATTTTGGTGAACATATAAAATTTCGAGAAATGGATAATTCTGTGAAATTGTATAGGCCATATAATGAACGCATTTTTGTGTGTTTTCGTCCGTGGCTAACAATGCACGTAATTAACTTTTCACTAAAAACAGACGAATGGGGTGAAAGAAGTGGTTGGCAATTGATCTTGGAAGAAGTATAGACCAATTACCAAAAAATATTTTACTTTAATTTGCTTGTGCCTTTGATTCTTTACGTTGTTCGTTATACGCAAGAAATAAAGTGCAAGGAACCAAAATCGCGGCTCCGATAATCACATTGAGCCCTGGAATTTCTCTGAAAAACACAAAAGCAAAACAAGCACTTAGAATAAATTCGATATATCGATATGGTGCTAAAGCAGAAACATCAGTTGCGTTAAATGCTTTGAATATGAAGTATTGAATAAGGTTTCCGCCAATTCCTAATAAGAAAAGCATTGCAAGTTCGTGAGCTGTAGGAGTATTCCAAACAAAACACATAGGGACAAATGAAACGGTACTAGCAATTAAAGCAAAATATAAAAGCATGGTTATTCGGCCTTCTGTTGCCACAACTTTTTTTATCATGATATCTTGTGTTGCGAATAATAATGCTGCACCAACTGGAAAAATATATAAAGGATTCAATGAAATGGAACTACCTGAATTGTATAATGTAACAAAGGATAAGCCGATAAAGCCAACTAAAGTTGCAATCCATCTTAGAGCGAAAACTCGTTCTGATAGGAAAATTGACGATAACACGAGTTGAAACAACGGAATAACCCAAAGGATAGTTGTAACTTCAACTAACGGTAATTTTATCACGGAATATGTGCACAAGAAAAAACTGAATGCTCCAAAAATTCCTCGTATCACATTGATACTTAATTGATTTGTTTTAAATATTGATAATCCATCACGAAAAACGAAAGGTAATAACGTTATGAAACCAAAGAAAAATCTAAAAAATATGATTTCAAATGAATCTAATCTCTGCCCCATAAATTTGCAGATAATATCGTTCATGCAACTTACGCACATCGATAACAATAGAAAGAATACGCCAACCCAATATTTTTTCATAAACGCACCATCGAATATTAGTGGGTGTAATTTATAAAAAAATTATTAATTTTTCAATATAGTAAGGATATAGTAATGAAATTATTTTTTGATTGGTGTGAATCATTGAGCGAAGAAAAAACTAATTGGCGAGGTGATGAACACATTGTTTCTCTTCAGATTTTTCAAAAAGAGATGTCGTTTGCTTCGGCTAAAATTAAATTTGTAGCAACGAAGAATCAGATGAAAAAATACGCGAAAATTGCACTAAAACAAGGCGATAAATTTCACGTATTATTTGCTGGACGTATTATTGGATTTCCTGTTGGATTTAATAGTAGTACCGTGCAAATTGAAATGATTGCTGAGCCAGAAAATCATCAACAACAGTTAAATAATTTTATCGAAAATCAAAGCAAGCAAGATTTGCATAATACATATAACGAATTGATAAATATAGATAATTTATTCTATTCTGATAGCGATTTGAAAAATCCAACAACATTACTTGAAGGTGGAAATCAAATATTTTTTTGGAACGCAAATACTGGAAAAATGTCTCTTTCAAATATCGCAAAAGGTCGCAGAGTGATTGAAATAACTCCAGATAAAATTTTGCAAAATTCAATAAAAGTGCGTCTTGCAAGGGAGCCGTATTCTGCGATTAATGTATCTGTAAATGTAAATTGGATTAAGCATCAACATATTGCGATTGATGTTTTACCTCTGATAGCACAGCATTTCCGTGAGCCGTATATTAATTCGTTTACAGATATAAAAGCGGATTTTGCGAAAATAGATAATTGTAGTTTTTGCAATATTCGAGAGGTTAATCCAAATACATTAGGATGTTTAACGGATTACCCATTGAAATCAAACGATTTTTTAATTGATGGGAAAAAGTACAACTTCAAGCGTTTTTATTACGACGGAAATATTATCTTTAATTTGAATTATTCCAAACGTCTGTTTGAAACAGCTAATTTTTCTGTAAAAACCAATCAAAAACATAACAATATCAAGCAATTACATTTTGTTTTGAATGATATTCAGTTACCGAAAAAATATCCGCATTGGCGTGCATATTTTCATTACTATATTGATGATATTGTTCAAAACAACGGACATGTTTGGAAATGCACGTCATCGCATCACGCTCAGCGAGATTTCAATGCAGAAAAATGGAATAAAATTGCGAAAATTCCAGATGCGTTATCGGATGATTCTTGCAATTCGTTTTTTGAAACGCAACGAGGGAAGAACGCACTGAAATATGCGGCACAAAAAGCGTTGGCGTTGCTAAATTATTCGCAACGATATATGGAAGTTGAATTTAAGGTTCTATTTCGTGATTTTTTCGATATTTCAGTTGATGATGAAATCATTTTGAAAAATGCCAGTGACTATTGCAAAGAAATTCGAGGCAAGGTTATTCGCACGCAAATTATTGCTACGACCAAGCAAAATTTTGCACAGATTACAATAGGTTGCGGTTCTATTGATAATAGTTCATGGGATAAAATCAAGAATTGGGATCCTGAAATTTGCGTAAAAAATGAAAACATATCGATTGATGATGTGGTTCGTTCTATTGAAATTATAAATCCGCCAGAAAAACAAATGGAAACTTTGCGACAATATAATGGCAATTCAATTTCTGAATTAATGAAGGTTTTACAAAGAGTTAGTACAAAAATTAAAGTAATAATGCGTCCACAAAACAATATTATTACGGAACACAAAAATATAAATATTCCAAATATTACAATAGGTTAAGCAATGATAATACGTAGTTTAAGAAATATAGCTGAGAAATATCACAATAATAACAATATGTTATCGATTATTTCAGCTGATGAAACACCTCACATGACGTTCGAAACGAATGGCAACGGTGTAGTCAAAATATCTGATGATTTTCCAAAACGCATGGTATTAAATGCTAAAATAATGCCAGTACAAAATTTTTCGAAAGCAAAACTCGAAAGAAAAATCAATGGAAAAGCAATAAGTTATTGTGATTTATATTCACATTATGAAAACAAATATTGTTCTTCAGTTGAAGTTGTATTTGAAAATGGTGGGCATGCAATAAGTTTTGATAATGAAAAAATATCTTTTTCTGATAAAAATTTTGAAGATTATCAAATAGTTATAAA
>Ga0256405_10005634_pt1 | contig 21270 bp, 19 predicted proteins | sample RumenRJG_02DNA_FD_189096 | JGI IMG/M metagenome (GOLD analysis project Ga0256405, IMG submission 189096) | Bovine rumen microbial communities from Lethbridge, Alberta, Canada - RJG_02 | ecosystem: Host-associated > Mammals > Digestive system > Stomach > Rumen | place: Canada: Alberta... | reverse complement strand
TGTTAACATCCAGCCCATCTAGCGCTCCTGCCTTAATAAGATTCTCAATGGCTCTCTTATTAATGTCCGAACCATTGACACGAGTTATGAAATCAGCAATACCTGTATATAAACCATTATCATTTCTCTCGGCAACAATCCTGTCAATAACGTTGCGACCTACACTCTTGATTGCATACATACCATATCTAATACCGTCACCGTCTACGCTGAATCGGCCTTCTCCAGAATTAACATTCGGTGGTAATACATTAATCCCCATATTCTTACAATGGAAAATGTATTCTGACACCTTAGTTGTATTGTCAATTACAGAACTCATTAGACTTGCCATGAATTCTAGTGGGTAGTAGCACTTAAGGTATGCAGTCTGATAAGCCACTACAGCGTAGGCTGCCGCATGAGATTTGTTAAATGCGTATTTGGCAAAATCAATCATTTTATCATATATCTCGTTGGCAACATCCTCGCTAATGTCATTATTAATACAACCTCTAACTCCTTCTTCCTCATTACCATAGACGAAGTTGGCACGTTCCTTTTGCATAACGGCGTCCTTTTTTTTGGACATGGCTCTTCGTACAAGGTCGCTTCGTCCCATAGAATAGCCCGCAAGGTCACGAACAATCTGCATTACCTGCTCCTGATATACAATACATCCATAGGTTGGCTCTAATATAGGCTTAAGCTGTGGGCACAGATATGTAACCTTAGACTTATCACTTTTACCAGCAAGATACTCTGGAATAAAATCCATTGGACCAGGACGATACAAGGATATACCTGCAATAACATCCTCTAATCTCTCTGGCTTAAGGTCCTTCATGAAGTTCTTCATTCCAGTACTTTCTAGCTGGAATATACCATCCGTCTCACCTGAACCAATAAGATCAAATACCTTCTTGTCGTCATATCCTAGCTCGTCAAAATCAATGGATACATCTGGGTAAGTACTTTCTATCATCTTAATTGCATTATCAATAACTGACAAAGTCCGAAGACCTAAGAAGTCCATCTTAAGAAGGCCTAATTCTTCAATGGTTGTCATTACAAATTGAGTCGTAATTGTTCCATCCTGTGCTCTTGCAAGTGGCACATATTCTTCCATCGGCTTCTGAGAAATAACTACTCCAGCCGCATGCATAGATGTATTCCTTGGAAGACCTTCCAGCCTCATAGCCATATCAAGAAGATGCTTTACAGTCTCGTCCTCATTATACATCTGTAGCAATTCTGGATTCTTCTCTAATGCTCCCTTAATTGTAATCTTAAGCTCTCTTGGAATACTCTTGGCAATCTTATCTACATAAGCATACGGAAGGTCTAGTACACGACCTACATCACGAATAACATTTCTTGCAGCAAGTGTTCCAAATGTTACAATCTGGGTTACACAGTCCTTGCCGTATTTGTCTACGACATAATCAATAACCTCGCCTCTTCTCTCGTCGGAAAAGTCGATATCAATATCGGGCATGGACACACGCTCAGGGTTGAGGAAGCGCTCGAACAGCAGGCTATACTTAATAGGATCTATATCAGTAATTCCTGTTGTATATGATACAAGGGAGCCTGCCGCCGAACCTCTTCCAGGTCCAACTGGTATATCATGCTCTCTAGCAAAGTTAATAAAATCCCATACAATCAGGAAATAATCTACATATCCCATCTTGCGAATTACATCTAATTCATATTCGAGATTAGGAAGAAGCTCTTCATGTCTGTCAGGGTATCTTCGCTCTAATCCCTCTTTACATAATTTGTTAAGATATGTCCATGAATCGTATCCCTCAGGCACTTCAAAATGTGGCAGCTTCGTTACGCCAAATTCTATATCTACATTACACCGCTTGGCAATCTTAACTGTATTGTCAATGGCCTGTGGTGCATATGGGAAAAGAGAACGCATCTCCTCTTCACTCTTGACATAATACTGTCCACCCTCATATCTCATTCTGTCTTCATCAGCAACCTTCTTGCCAGTCTGAATACATAGCAAGATATCGTGAGGAACCTCGTCCTCTGCAAATGTATAATGCACATCATTAGTGGCAACAAGCTCTATTCCTGTCTCCTGGGAAATCCGCAGTAATCCTTGGTTTACGTCTTGTTGAGTCATGATTCCATGGTCTTGTAGTTCAAGAAAATAATTGCCTTCTCCGAAGCAGTCCCTATGCCATAAAGCAGCCTTCTTGGCTTCTTCATATTGTCCCATCTGAAGCAATCTTGCTACCTCTCCAGCAAGACAGGCACTAAGACATATAATTCCCTCATGATACTTCTTTAAAATCTCCCTGTCTACTCTTGGCTTGTAATAAAAACCATCAACAAATCCAGCTGATACGATTTTCATCAGATTGCTGTAGCCCTCATTGTTCTCTGCCAGCAAAATAAGGTGATAATATTTGCTCTCATTATCATCTGCCGACTTATCGAATCTGGAACCTGGAGCCACATATACTTCGCAACCTATAATAGGCTTAATCCCTTCCGCCTTAGCCGCCTTGTAGAAGTCAATAACACCATACATTACACCATGGTCTGTTATGGCTGCAGAATCCATCCCAAGTGCTTTTACCTGACGAACATATTCAGTTATCTTGTTAGAACCATCCAGTAGAGAGTACTCTGTATGGACGTGCAAATGTGTAAAAGACATAGAATTCCTTTCTTATAAGTTATTCACAAGAAGAGTCACATATCAACAATAATGCCCTATCTGTGGTGGATAACTCTATAATGTATAATCGAGAATCAACAAGTGGCAAACCACGCATTTACGGGTTTTCGACAAATCAAGGGCTAGGTGTGAACTAATACTTTATTAGTCCTCGCCCAGCCCCTTTACTCGCCACGAAACTATATTCAGGTTATGTGTTATTTTGAATCAACAAACTTCTGAATGTTGGAAGCGTTAACATATTTCTTAGATCTGTCACCATTGACAACTACTAATGTAGGTGCTTGCATGATACCGAACTTCTCTGTCATATCTGTCTCTTCCTCAGCATCTACAAGTACATAATCCTCATCGCTTAACATCTCTTTTGCTAATGCACAATTAGGACATGTCTTAGTTGTAAATAAGTACTTAACTGTTGCACCTGATGTACCGTCTACATTAAGTTCCTGAGTAACCTCTGTCTTAATCTTAGAAGGTTTCTTCAAGATTGAATGCTCGATGTCATACATCTTACGATTCTTATATTCCTGACTCTTACCTTCATTCCAGTTCTGAACTGGTCTGTAATATCCAGTAATTCTTGAGTAAACCTCAGTTGGAGCTCCACAGTGAGGACATGTTGTAGTCTCTCCTGCAAGATATCCATGCTCCTTACATATAGAATATGTAGGAGATAATGTGTAATAAGGTAATCTATAATTCTCAGCTATTGTCTTAATTAAGTTAGCTGCTGACTTCCAATTAGCCATCTTCTCACCAAGGAATGCATGGAATACAGTTCCTGATGTATATAATGTCTGAAGTCCATCCTGAATATCAAGTGCATCGAATATATCAGATGTGTACTCAACTGGAAGATGTGAACTATTAGTATAGAAAGGAGTATCTCCTTCAAATCCAGCAGTAATAATATCAGGATACTTAGCTCTATCATGCTTAGCTAATCTATATGTTGTTGACTCAGCAGGAGTAGCCTCTAAGTTGTAAAGGTCACCATACTGCTCCTGGTAATCAGAGAGACGCTCTCTCATATGGTTAAGAACATCCTGAGTGAACTCCTGTGTCTCCTTATTAGTAAGATCCTTCTTAAGCCACTTAGCATTAAGACCAACCTCGTTCATACCAATCAAACCGATTGTTGAGAAGTGGTTGTTAAATGTTCCAAGATATCTCTTAGTATATGGATATAATCCTTCTTCAAGAAGTCTTGAAATTACTCCTCTCTTAATCTTAAGAGATCTAGCTGAGATATCCATTAATCTGTCAAGTCTGTTGTAAAAATCTTCCTCATTCTTAGCAAGATATGCAATACGAGGCATATTAATTGTAACAACACCAACAGAACCGGTGCTCTCTCCTGAACCGAAGAATCCACCTGACTTCTTACGAAGCTCTCTTAAGTCAAGACGTAATCTACAGCACATAGATCTAACATCGCTTGGCTCCATATCAGAATTGATATAATTTGAGAAATATGGTGTACCATACTTAGCTGTCATCTCGAATAACAACTTGTTATTCTCTGTATCTGACCAATCGAAGTCTCTTGTGATTGAATATGTTGGAATTGGATACTGGAAGCCTCTTCCATTAGCATCACCCTCAATCATAACCTCGAGGAATGCCTTGTTAATCATATCCATTTCTTTCTTACAATCTTTGTATTTGAAGTCTTGCTCTTCTCCTCCTACGATTGCAGGTAACTCTGCAAGGTCGCCAGGAACAGTCCAGTCAAGAGTTATATTAGTAAATGGAGCTTGTGTACCCCAACGAGATGGTGTATTGACGCCATATACAAATGATTCTATACATTTCTTAACGTCGTCATACTCTAAATTATCTATTTTAACAAATGGTGCAAGATATGTATCAAAAGATGAAAATGCCTGTGCTCCTGCCCACTCATTCTGCATAATACCAAGGAAGTTAACCATCTGGTTACATAGAACAGAAAGGTGTGATGCAGGTGCTGAAGTAATCTTACCTGAGATTCCTCCAAGACCTTCTGTAATTAATTGCTTAAGTGACCAACCAGCGCAGTATCCTGTTAACATTGAAAGATCATGAATATGGATATCTGCATTTCTATGTGCATCTGCAATCTCATCATCATAGATCTCAGATAACCAATAATTAGCAGTTACAGCACCAGAATTAGAAAGGATAAGACCACCAACTGAATATGTTACAGTTGAGTTCTCCTTAACTCTCCAGTCCTCAACCTTAACGTAGCTGTTAACTACATCCTTGTAATCTAATATAGTATTCTTCATATTGCGCATCTTCTCGCGCTGTCTACGATATAAGATATAAGCCTTAGCTACATCTGTATATCCTGTTGACTCTAAAGTCTTCTCAACACTATCCTGGATGTCTTCAACATTTACCTTGTTATCCTGAATCTTCTCTTGAAAATCAGAAGATACACGAAGTGATAAAAGACCGATAATGTCATCATTGTAAGACTTGTTAGTTGCATCAAATGCCTTGGCGATTGCGTCATTGATCTTGCCAAGGTTGAACTCTGTTACTTCTCCATCTCTCTTAACTACTTCAAACATTTTCAACTCCTAAAAAATAATATTTTTGTTACTAAATGGCGATACTTTGCCTGTATCGCCGACGTAAAGATATTGTATCACTCAAATTGTTCTCCGTCAACACCCAAAACACAATATATAGGGGTTTATTTTTTTGGCATAGTGTATATATTGTAGAATTTTCCCATCAAAAAAGTCCCATAACATCGTGGATTATGGGACTTAATGTGTATTTTTAACTATATTTTGTGGGAATAATTTCGGCAATTTAACCAACTATTATAGCCTGGTGGAAATGAAGGTTTTCTCCCTATCCATATCTACATCTTGTGGATAGAGCTCTAAAAACTCAATACATGAATTAAATGCATCTTCAAATCTTCCTAAGGCTTCAAGCGCTGCAACCTTGTTCCTAAGCAGATCCTTCTTATTATTCACAACAAGCTTACCCAAGCCCTGCTCAACATACTCAAGAGCTACATCTGGATGATTCCTCTTAAGCTCCATTGATGCAATTGCATTACAAGCTAGCGCACTAATAGTATCCTTTGACTTGTATTCTTCAAGGAGCTTATCACATTTTAACTCATCCCCCTGCTGCAAATACAAATTAGCAAGATATATATTAGCATCCTCTGCGCCCTTGTCGTCTGCCTTCTTGAAAGCAGTCTCTGCCGCGTCATATTGCTTCATAAGAGAATAGATTCGCCCTCTTGCAAGACAATCATCAGCTGATTCTCCACTCTTCTCTAAGGCGATATTAAGGAATTCTTCTCCTTCCTTAATGAAATTATTAGCCGCAAGATTCTCGTATATGGCAATATACAAATCATAATCTTTTTCGTCTAGCTTAATAGCTGCCTTGTAGTCATTCAAGGCCGTCGCCTTCTCACCACTCTTAAGATATACGCTTCCACGAAGGAACAGAGGATTAGGGTCGTCTTCATCATAATTCGCAAGTGCAGTATATGTCTTAATAGCGTCTTCGTAATCACCACTATTATACTGCGCAGCTGCTTTATAATAGGAAATGTCTATCTCCTTATCTCCTACTCTGCCTTCAGCTAAAGCCAGACCTTCATTAAGAAGTTCTATAGCCTGTGCATAGTTGCCTTCACTCATATATTTTGAAGCATTGTTAATTATTATGTCCTGTCGTTGTGCCTTGGTGGTACATCCTCCTGCAACTACAGCAAGACCTAATACCAAGACTAATCCAAGTAATTTCTTATAAGTGTTCATCTCTCTCAACCTTGTCATAATGCTTTAAGAATATTGGCTCCATAGCTGCCATCAGCTTCATGTCAAGATTGAACATATATACAAGGAATGTAAGTAGGAACAATCCAACAATTACTGCTGCTATAACAATAAGTGCTATTACCCATCCACTCATAGTCTTCTCTCCTTTCGTTACGTCAATTCCATTCTTCACACTTTCAAGCTTCTCTTTATATTCAATTATATCCTTGATTCTTTGTTTTTTCTTACTCATATTACTTTGCCATTCCTTTTTGACGTGCAAACTCTGCTGCTCCAAGTGCTCCCATAAGCTGAGGATCAATTGGTAAATCAATAACCTTAAGCTTAAGCACCTTCTCAATTGCTTCCTTAAGACCATCGTTCTTAGCACAACCACCTGTTAATGTAATCTTATCAACAGCGCCTGCCTTCTTAGCCATTACGAAACATCTCTTAGCTACTGATAACTCAATTCCAGCTGCAATCTCATCCATTGGCTTTCCTTCACCAACAAGAGAGATAACTTCAGATTCAGCAAATACTGTACACTGAGCTGTAATTGGAATAACATTCTTAGCCTTAAGGGATAGCTTAGAGAAATCACTAAGTGACATCTCAAATGCTCTTGCCATAGCCTCGAAGAATCTTCCTGTACCGGCTGAACATTTGTCATTCATAGCGAAATTCTTAACTGTACCGTCTGTATCAACAGCAATACCCTTAACGTCCTGACCACCAATATCAATAATTGCTTTTACAGTAGGGTCAGCTACATGAACTCCCATAGCGTGACAACTTATCTCTGATATATTCTCGTCGGCAAATGGAACCTTGTTACGTCCATAACCTGTTCCTACAAGATATGCTAAGTCCTTAGCATTCTTAAGCTCAGGCACCTTCTCGATAGCTTTATCTAATGACTCCTGGCAGCTTTGTACTGAGTTGATTCTACTCTTAAGTGTAACATCAGCTACCATCTTGCCATTTTCATCAATAATTACACATTTCGTATATGTACTTCCTGAATCACAACCACCATAATACTTCATATCAATATCTCCTTAATTATAATATGTTAGAATTAGTACGAATTCTCGTCCTCTAAAATCTCAAGTGTAGGGTCAACTGGCTCTTCACGCATAACAGTTCTCATATATCTGTTAACATCATCACGAACACCCTGTCTTGATACTACACGAGGGTCGAACAATTGATGCTGAACCCACATGAGATGAATTCCCTTCTCTCTTGCTTTCTCCTCGAACTGACCATGCATACCATCTAAGGCCTTACATGTAATGTGCTCCCATAGTATAACCATGTCAGCGTTGAATTCCTCACAGAACTCCCACAATTCGTCAAGCAATACCTTGTAACCACCATGGGTTCTGTTACGCATAATCATGTTCTCCTGAAGCCAAGCCATATCGTAGATAGCCTGCTCTCTGTTCTCAGGTGTATCCTCTTCAGCAAGGACTCTTGTACTAACCATAGATAACATATCTGTAAGAGGAATAATTCCCCAACAGTTCTGTAACCAGATTAAGAAATCGAAATAATAATGTGATTGAACACCCCAGATAATCGCTCTATGACGATATTCCTTAGCGGCCATCTTCTTCTCTCTATATGCTTTCTCAGCTAATGCTGTAATCTTCTTGTCAGCATCGGCAAATGCCTGTACACGACCGCATATCGCCATATAGTTAGTCTCGGTATAAAGTGCCAGGTTAGAGCCGAATACCTGAGGATAATCGGTCTTGTTCATATCCAGCCACTCTTGTCTGCAGCGCGTAGCCAGATTAACTCGCTTCGCACACTCGAAGTAATAATCCCAATCCCATTTATCATCTGTATTCTCTTCTATGAACTTAATACAGTTCCTAATCTCCTGAGCCGCATATTCTTGTACATCATCTTCTCTATGACGAAGAGGTGCTGCAAGCTGGAAGCAAGGAACGCCTTCTTCCAATTCAAGTCTCTTAGAGATAACACCGTTACCAAGTAGCGAACCGTCGCAAGTTGTATTACATTGAACCGCAGCTCTTCCAATCTGTGGTGCATCACCTGCAATAGATATACCTGCCTCTGCCGCCGGCATAGGACATACATCACCCGGCATACCATATTCCTGAATCAAGTCAAGATAGAACTCCATAGAGTGCTGATTCAAAAGTACCGGAACATAAGTTGATACTGTCTCTCTGCTGAGCACTTCAAGATTCTTAAATCCCATCATCGGTGCTGTCATCTCATTCTCATCGACAACAAGAACATTCTTATTATATTCTCTGTTGTTACCTGTTCTTGCATCAGCCTTGAATATCTTGTCAAGAAGCTTGGCAACGTCATCTGTAATAAGGTCGAACTCTGTACGGGCAATTCTTAGATGCTCACCTCTAAGACCCTGTGTATGTCTGTCAGTCATCATAGGAACTGCTAAGTAGTTAGCCATCCATCTATAGCGAAACATTGCCTTGATATTACGAGGCTTAGCAACGAACTTACCAAGAATCATCAAAATCTTAAGCCAGCATTTGTAATCATACATTGTATCCTTAAGGCCACGCCACTCACGACGTTTTCTAACTTTACCACCTGGAATATAGAAATTACCCAGGTTCTTGCCGCCTATATCTCTTTCTTTACTCTTCTTACCCATTATTTCGCACCTCCCTGGATTTTCTTAATCTCAATACTTTCCACGAAAGCTTGAACTCTTGTACGCATTTGTCCTGACATACCCAACGCATAAGGTCTGTCAACCATAAGCACAGGATAATTATAATCGTCACGAAGTACTGCTGTACCAACCATTCTCTCATAAGCCCATGGGTCGCAGAACTTCATTTGCTCATATATAATACCATCAGCATTATATTCCTTAGCGATGTCAGCAACGTACTCCTTACGCTCAACAATCTTCTTCTGATTCATATAACGAGGGCACTGACCTCTGTCCATGTAGGCTCTACATACCTGTGTCAAAGCATCCTCTTTATCATTAAGTATAATTGGGTCTCTTCCAGGAAGGGAACCGTAGCAGAATCTGTCAGCACATACATAAGCACCAGAATCCTCTACAAGCTTGATTACATCAACGTCGTCAACCTCGGAACCTACGAAGACAACTCTTGCTCTGTGCTTTGTCTTGTCAGGCTCTCTATTCTTAACCTCTTCTAAAGTCTCATACAATTTATCAAGAATTAAATCCTTAGGAACAACGTATGTAACCATTGTAATAATATGATATTCGTAACCAGTAATTCTTGGATACTCTTCCTTCCTAAAGTCACCAAGCTCTCTGATTATCTTACATACCTTATTATGAAGGTCAACTGCTTTCCTTATTGCCTCATCAGAAGTATCTACCCCAAACTTCTCCTTCATAGGCTTAAGGATGTGATTCTCACACTGAAGCTTGTATAAAGCTAATCCATTATCGTCAGCCTTCATTGGAATCTCCATATATTCATAGAAGAAATCAGGCTTATCAATAACCTTCAGAAGCTCCATATTCTCTATACATCTATTAAGCATAGAGCAACCATCAGGAGTAACTATTCCGTCAGCAAAATTAAATCCACCTTCCATAGCACGCTCTAATAATGCTCTTGTATACTCGCACAGAAAGCTAGTCATATAATATGTGCTCATATCAAGACTTCCTGTTCTAGGGGCACGTAAACGTACAGAAAAAGCCCCATCCAAGTTACAAAGTGGTTCAGGAATATTCTCACAAACAGTCGCCAAACACTTTCTACCCTGGTTCTGGGCTTCCCTAATCAAATCGTTATGAGCATCATCAAGCAGCTTCTCAAAATAATATAAGTGCTTTAAATCCTTCATAATCCCTCCTTAATACATATAAACTTCTCCATATCAATATAATAAATTGTAACATATTGATAAAAACATAACAATAAATATCTACAATTTATATTATTTTGTATAAAAATTACCCATCGTTCTCTTGCTTTTCGTCAATGGAATCTATTTTTTCATTCTTCTTATGAGAGTCAGTTATCTTCTTATACGCAATAGAGCCAAGAATGTATGCCACAATTATAACAGCCATTATTATAATGAAGATAGTGTATTTCTGTTCTCCCACTGCATTGCCCCCTATAGCCGACATTAAGATGGCCGGGAATCTTCCTACAGCGTTGATAAATGCGAAATACGGAATTGACAGCTTAGTAAGACCGGCAGCATAGCACATAAGATCTTTTGGCAACCCTGGTATTAGATAGAAGAAAAACATAAATGCCTTAGACTTGGAGTTATTCTGAAGAAAGGACAAGTTTTCTACCTTCTCTCTATCTGCAAAAATCTCTACAAATTTCATTCCAAATTTCTTAACAAAGGCAAATATTATTACTGATGCTGATGTCATAGCGAAATCACATATTAAGGTTCCCTTAACTACACCAAATGCGTATCCTGCTGCTATCTCGAAGGGTCCACCAGGAATTATTGCAAGAAATACCTGCACCATATTAATTCCTATAAAGGCAAGCACTCCAAGAAAGCCGTACGAATCCACCCACTCTCTGAATTTCTCAGGCTCAGATACGAATTCAAGTAGTGGTCTTCCTACGAAATATGTAAGTGCAGCAAAAAAAGCTACCACCAATACAGCAGTAACTATTGCCACTATTTTCTTTTTCTTCTTAACATCTTGTTCTTCCATTATATAATCCTGTTCTAACTATTAAACCAGGTCGTTACCCTCGCTGTCAGTTGTAATTGCCGTATCGCACAGAATGCATAAGCCTTCAATAAATCCCCAGATTGCCCCTCCAATTATACAGGTAAGAACCGACACAATAATCTGTGCTATTCCAATTCCAGTATATCCTAAGTAGAATCTGTGAATTCCAAAAGCACCTAAGAACACACCCAAAAGTCCGGCTGTTGTCTTACTCTTCGGATCAGAAGGGCCTATATCTATATCCCTATAATATGACTTAAGGGAAGTATTATTATCATCATTGTAGTACTGTATCTTATTAACTCTGCTTCCACAGTACATGCAATACCTAGATTCATCCGGTACGCGTTCACCACATTTATTACATATCATAATAATGGCTCCTCCTTACCATGATATTCTAACACATTAGCAAAATATAATAAAATTCTTGAATAACAAGAATTATCTTCTCCGAAATTCTCGGTTTTCGAGAATTGATTGACAACAATCTAATCTCTTAATTATGATGAACAAGAGGTATGATATGTTAAGCAAGAATAGTATATCAAATGTGTTAAAGGAATATAGGAAAAGGAATAACTTTAAAGTGTCCGAGGTTGCCATATACCTTAGCAACGAGGGAAAGCCTGTAGCTGAGAAGACTGTGTATGGCTGGGAAAGCGGACAGTCTCTTCCTGATGCTGAATGCTTGATCAAATTGTGTGCGCTATATAATATCGTGAACGTTCCACGGGCATTTGGTTACAAGAACAATATTGATTCAAGTAGTCTCTCTGCTCACGAGACAGAAGTAATAAGGCGATACCGTCAGGCATCTAATATGCAAAATGCAGTTGACAGACTTCTTGGAATTGAACAGGAACATTCAAATATTTCAGCAACATAAAATTATTGCCAGCATGTAATATGCTGGCACTTTTTTGTATAGGTTAGTTTTTTGTGTAGGACAAAGTGTTGATATGGTCTACAATGTCCTCTAGTCCTTCTTCATCGAAGGACGCATAGTAGTACTCCATCTGCTCTTCATCCGTAGCTTCAAAGGAGTAAGGCTCAGGCCAGGTAGTGCATTTTAGCTTCACCTTTTCATTTTCATCTTCTTCCTTCTCAATTCTGTACCTGACTCCCTTATAGCTTCCATGAAACGGGGACTTCTTATAGAATTCTAACGATAATATCTCTTTTCTTTCTAACATATCTGTCTATTCTTAATCCTTCATAATACTAATCAACATTTAACTATTATGTTATCTTCCTATCTATAAAGTGTCAAGCATTATCAATAACTACTTTTTTTATAAGGAAAAAAATGTTAAAATTCTCTTATAGTTAATAAACCACGTACGAAAATGAGGATGTGCTATGAAGAAAAGTATTAAAGTATTATTAAGTTTATGTATGATTTTTACTCTTGCTTTAACATTTGCGGTGCCAGCATTCGTTAATGCAGCTGATGACTCCACACCGAACAAGCATTATCAGGATTGGATGTCATTAATCCCAGATAAGACTAAGATTAGCTCTATATCAATTCCGGGAACCCACGACAGTGCAACACAGTATTGTACTCTTCCATACTGCACAAGCTGTCAGGATACTTCCATAAAGGAGCAGCTTAATAACGGTTATCGCTATATCGATGCAAGATATGAGCTTAATTCAAATAAGGACGGATTTATTTATAATCATGGCGGTTTCAAATGTAAAGAAAGCTTCTGGCCTTGGGCAAAAAATGTTAGTGATGAAGAAGTCTATAAGGATTTATACCAATTCCTTCAGGACAATCCAACAGAAACTGTTATCCTCGCTATTAAGTTAGAGAATTCTAATGATGATGTTGCCACAGCCCAAAGAATTATATTAAATGAGACCAAAGATAATCCTGATAAATGGTATACAAAGAATACTATTCCTACTCTTGGGGAAGTCAGAGGCAAGATTGTACTTGCAACAAGATTTGATGATGTCCTTAATATGGGCGAAGAAGCAAATGGACTTAAATTTAACTGGACAGACCAGGGCGAGAAGGAAGTAGTTGATATGCCTTACGCTTTATCAATGATGAATGCCAACGAAAAGCTCTGGGTTCAAGACAGATATAAGTATTCTATCCAGAGTAAATTCGACGCATTTAAGGACGGTATTGAGAATTGCCAGGCAAGTGATGATGCAATCTTTATTAACTTCCTGTCACTATCGGGACAAGGCTTAATTCCTCATCCTAAGGGAAATGCTGATTCACTTAACAGAATGTTCAAGGAAATGAAATTACAAAATAATACAAGCTACGGAATAATCGTTCTCGACAGAGCCGACAAAGAAATGGCTGCTAAGGTGTTCGAGACTAATTTCTAAATAATAATTAAGAGAGGATTAAACTATGCCACAATCAAACCCAATGGCAGGGGAAGTATATCGTCACTCCAAAGGAAAAATGTATAAGGTTCAGGGAATAGCTGTCCATTTTGAAACAGGGGAGGCTATGGTTATATACCAGGAGATGTATGGAGACAATATAACTTATGTCAGACCATACGAATCCTTTGTTGAGAATTTTACATTTACTCCTACAGGCATACAGACTGATGATACTCCTACGGAGAAAGAGCCACAGGAATCGCCAATGCTTAGATTCCTTGATACTGATGATTTTGATGAAAAATACGAGATACTGTGTAACATACCAAAGGCCGACATTGATGATGTATTAGTAGATAATCTTGCTGTTACACTTGATGTTGTAATTCCAGATGGTCCTATAGAGCAGCGTTTTTCAGAACTCAAGACATGTGTCAGGACCCGAAAGAAATATGAAAGCTTACGGCTACGATAACCATTGTGCAAGGATAGTCTTTGCAAGGTTCAACCCATATATTCACGGAAGTAAAATATGCAAGTATAAAAAAGGTCTGACTCGCGATTTTCTTTATGAGCGAGTAGACCTTTTTTTACTTGCATAATTAACATCTAACTTTATATGGGTTGTTGCAAAGACTATCCTTGTAAATCTCTCTGTTGTCTGTCCATGTCTTCTACTACGATGTCATAGATTTCACCATGTGTTCTGCAATATGATAATACATCCCATGGCTCGTTGGTATGATAGTGGATTTTGATGATTGCCTTCTCACCGAAGTCGTCTTCGCCACTGTCTGCAGCAACAACCATACTGTCACCCTTGATATTGCTAAGAAGATAATCTCTAATCTCATCTAAGAGATCATCTGCAACATCGTCAGCATCTTCTCCATCTTCTACATACTGATCAAGCAATAATTGTGTGTCATAACGAAACTCTAATTCTTCCATAATTTTTCTCCTTTGATAAGTATTTTAATTAGTATTGTGACATATTCTTCATCTCTTCGAACAACTCTATGTCAGACTGCTTAACCTTCATATTGGTAGTTATCTTCTCTTCTCCTGGCTTGGTAACAGAGATTTCAATTATTGTCCCCTCTTCTACCTTGCTTCCTAATACTGTCTGAAAGAAGCTTACTACCTTAGGGTGATTCGACCTAAATGTGTTAAATGCAGCCATTATCTTCATAGGATTCATATATTTTACCTCCTAGAGTCTTGTTGTTACAAATATATCATATATTGCCTTAATTGCCTTCTCAAAATCATCATTTTCAACACCAATAATGATATTAAGCTCACTTGAACCCTGATCAATCATACGAACATTAACATTAGCATGACTTAAGGCAGCAAATATTCTACCTGCTGTACCTCTTGTTGACTTCATACCACGTCCAACAACGGCTATAAGAGCTAAGTCTGATTCAATCTCCACTGAATCTGGATCAGTTAATCTGTGAATTGTTGATACAACCTTTTGTTCCTTAGTCAGGAATTCATCCTCATGAACAACTACTGTCATAGTATCAATGCCTGATGGCATATGCTCGAAGGAAATGTTGTTTTCCTCAAACGCCTGTAGCACCTTGTGGCCAAAACCAATCTCAGCATTCATTAAAGCCTTCGTAATTGAAACCGCACAAAAGCCCTTCTTACCAGCAATACCTGTAATAACATATTCTGGCTTATGAGCTGTACTCTCAACAATCCATGTTCCGTCATCCTCAGGCCTGTTGGTATTCCTAATATTAATAGGTATTCCAGCGGACCTTACAGGGAAGATTGCATCCTCATGAAGAACTGATGCTCCCATATAAGACAGCTCTCTAAGCTCCCTATATGTAATCATATCTATTCCCACCGGATTCTCTATAATCCTTGGATCAGCAGCAAGAAATCCTGATACATCAGTCCAGTTCTCATATACATCCGCTTTGATTGCACCTGCAATAATTGAGCCGGTTATATCTGAACCTCCTCTGGAAAATGTCATAACCTGACCTTCCTTGTCACTACCATAAAAACCAGGTATTACAGCATGCTTCTTATCCTTAAGGCATTCTGACACTCTCTTCTCTGTCTTGTAAGAATTAAGACCATGCTCTTCATTGAAGAATATGATATCCTTAGGGTCAACAAATTCGTATCCAAGATACTTAGCCATAATAAGTCCGTTAAGATATTCGCCTCTACTTGCAGCAAAATCTTCTGTAGGATTATATTCTAATTCAGATTTGATCTCTTTGAATTCATCATCAAGAGAGAAATCCTTAAGCTCAAGTCCCTCTATAATATCATCATATCTCTTCTTAATCTTCTTAATCTGGTTGTCAAGATTCTTACCCTTGGCAGCTAATTTGTATAATTTGATTAGCATATCTGTAACCTTGGTATCATCATCGAATCTCTTACCAGGCGCAGAAGGAATAATATATCTTCTGTCTGAATCTGCCTTAATAATATTTGCTACCTTCTTAAATTGTGTCGCGTCAGCTAGAGAACTACCTCCGAACTTTACTACTTTAGTCATAATAACCTCTTCTCTTCTTCCTAATTAAATCTCATAAATCTCTGTGTCAAATGATAACACTTTATTGATATAAACCTACCAATTGCTCCTGGCCACGTAACTGCCTGGCCAAATATTCCAAAACGCATATGCAAAAAGGTTTTCATATCCTTTTCCTTCACATAATTCCACAGCCTCTTAATCTTGGCATAATTCTTAGGGTCCTTTGACACATGTGCCAAACTGGTAGATATAACAGTAATCATTTCAAGATAGCCTAACATATACGCCCTAAGGTGTGGCTCCTTCACATCCTCAAATAGATTAAATGCGTCAATCATTCGATAATTAACAGCAAGCTGCTGGTCAAGCCTTCTAATCATGGTCTGCTCTGTAATGGACTGACCTTCTCTTCCAATGTAATATCTATATAGATTAACATTAAGATAATACAACTTCTTAACATAAGGCAGTGGCTCATACACGAACAGGTTGTCTACATAAAATGTGTGCTCTGGCAGCCTAAGGTTAATGTCGCGAAGCAGCTGTGTTCTATAGGTTACAGCATGCATAAGGATTGTAAATCCCTTGATGTTATGCTTCATATCCTCCCAGCCAATAACTTTATCTGATGGGAAAAGAGCGCTAAATATCATCCTTCTTTGGTGATTAATAGATGGCTTCTCATATACAAAATTCGTAAGGAACATATCTACTATCTGGTCATTTTCAACCAGGTTAGCTAAAGTCTTAAGATACTCCTTATAAGCCCTCTTCTCGAACCAGTCATCAGAATCAAGCACCTTGAAGAAGATACCCTTAGCATTGTCAATTCCTGTATTGACTGCGCTCCCATGACCACCATTTTCCTTATGAATAACATTTACAATATCAGGATATCTCTTAGCATACTTATCAGCAATGGCTGCTGTATCATCTGTGGAACCATCATCCACAATAAGAACCTCAACCTTATCTCCCCCTGGGAGTACACTTCTTATTGCCTTGTCCATATAATCCTGTGAATTGTAGCAAGGAATTGTTATAGTTAGTAATTTCTGATTCATTAGTTTTCTACTCCACCTTACTGTTTAGACATCTCAATTGATTTATCTATACAAGCCTTCTCAGCTGCAATAATCGCATCTCTAAAGCCTTGTCTCTCTAATGCGGCAACACCTTCTATTGTTGTTCCTCCTGGGGAACAAACTGCGTCCTTAAGCTCACCTGGATGTATGTTGGTCTCAAGAACCATTTTAGCAGAGCCGAGAACGGACTGAGCCGCGAACTTATAAGCCTGACTTCTTGGCATGCCGGCAAGCACTGCACCATCAGCCATGGCCTCAATTAACATATATATGTATGCAGGTGATGAACCGCTTACTCCAATAACGGCATCCATAAGCTTTTCATCTACGAATTCTGCCTGACCGAAGCTTTCGAATATCTTAAGGGCCAGCTCCTTGTCCTCATCAGTGACATTGGCGTTAACACATAATGCCGACATTGCTTCACCTACAAGAGCAGGTGTATTAGGCATAGAACGAATTAGCTTAATGTCTCTGCCAAACAGGCTATTGCTAGAGAACATTTCCTCGATTTTACTAATAGTCATACCTGCGGCAATTGATATAATAAGTGGCGTCTTGTTTTCAGGAATCGCCTTACTTACCTCAGGAATAACCTCTGGAAATACATTAGGCTTAACAGCTAAGAATATCACATCACATTTCTTAGCCACATCAGCATTTCCCACAATTGACACACCGAACTCTTCTGTAATTCTATCCTTAGAGTTCTCAGAACGACATGATACTAGCACATCACTCTTATCATATAATCCGGCATCAAGAATTCCTGACAGAATGCTTGAACCCATATTGCCACATCCGATAAAACCAATTTTCCTAGCCATATCCAACCTCTACTTATTCTCAATTAACTTATCAATAGTTGCCAACTTAACACAAACTGTAAATATCTTAGCTGCTTCCTCTAAGTCCTTCATTGATGGATAAGAAGGAGCAATTCTTATAACTGAATCCTTAGGGTCCTTGTGATATGGGAAAGGTGCGCCTGCTCCCGTAAGTACAACTCCTGCCTCCTTGGCAAGATCAACTATTCTATTAGCACAGCCTTCCATAGCATTAAATGCCACAAAGTATCCGCCCCTAGGCGCATTGTATGTGCCGGCGCCACTGCCCTTAATCTCTTCATCTAATATCTTAATAACAAGCTCGAACCTAGGTCTAAGCTCTGTTGCTAACACCTTCATATGCTCAAGGATTCCATTCTTATCCTTAAAATATCTTACATGGCGAAGCTGGTTAATCTTGTCAGGACCAATTGTCTGCTTAGTAAGAGTCTTCTTAATGTCCTCGATATTCTCCTGTGAAGTAGCCATAGCAGATATTCCGCCGCCAGCAAAGCTTATCTTAGATGTTGAGCAGAACTCGTATACAAGATTAGGATTGCCTGCCTTGGCACATTCCTCAATAATATCTGGAATATCAATCACCTCATCATATAGGTAGTGAACTGCATAGGCATTATCCCAATAAATTCTAAAGTCTTTAGCCTTAGGCTTTAAGTTGGCGAATCTTCTTACAACCTCATCAGAATATACTACTCCACCTGGGTTAGAAAACTTAGGAACACACCATATTCCCTTAACAGCCTCGTCCTCACTAACATATTTCTCAACTAAGTCCATATCAGGACCATCATCGTTCATTGGGATATTGATCATCTCAATGCCAAATGTCTCTGTAACACCAAAGTGTCTGTCATATCCTGGAACAGGACATAAGAATTTAACTTTATCAAGCTTGCACCATGGAGTAGAGCCCATGATACCAAATGAATGAGCTCTGGCGATAGTATCATACATAATGTTAAGTGAAGCATTGCCTGACATAATAACATTTTCAGGCTTAGTATCCATAATGGCTGCCATAAGCTCCTTGGCTTCAGGAAGTCCATCTACAAGTCCATAATTTCTAGTATCAAAGCCATTAGAAGCATGAATATCATCCTTAGATGTAACAGCATCAAGAATAGGCATACACTTGTCAAGCTGGTCTGAGGATGGCTTACCTCTCGACATATCCAGCTTAAGCCCCATATCCTTGTACTCTTTGTACTTGGCTTCTACCTTAGCCTTTTCTTCTAACAATTCGTCTTTCGACATCTTAGTGTAATCCTGCATTTTTCTTTTTTTCCTTTTCTAAATATAATTAACCTAATATATTTTACACTATTTCAGCTTTCATTACATTTATTTTTTACACAAAATTTCCTGCGCAAATGTAGTGTAGTAGGTAATGTTGACAAAACAGGTTTGTCAACCTTGTGTTGACAAAATAAGTTTGTCAACCATGTGTTGACAAAATAAGTTTGTCATCACTCTTTAATCTAGGCAGGTTTTAATCATTGACTTTTCTACGTTTTTATAATAATATTAGTTCATAAGAAACGAAGTTTACTACCGTACAGTCAACGACTCAAGCGGCTTACTCGTTTCTTTTTTTGTTGTCACCAAATCATATAAATATAACTTTCCATCTATGTCTCTTCTAATTAGGATACGCGTTCTAAAAATATTATACCTTTCCAAAACATCATCTTCATCGTAAACAGGAATTCCAAATCTTGCATAATACCTATACCAACCGTATTTAGCCTTATTTCCATGCCTATTATTATAATCAGGAGTCTCCTTTTTATCAGTTGCGATTTTAATCAACTCCTGTATTGCTGAAATCGCATTTGCTTTTGCTTTTTCATTAGCTCCCCTTGCTTTTTTCGTATCATTTGAATGAGCGTACTCATCCGGAAAATCCGAGGCAATATACACCACTTCAGTTGTTTCTATAATTACATAACTCTTTCCTATAAACCGTTTTAAATAATCTTCTACCTTATCCCAATTTATATTTCTCCTCGATTTAAAGTGAATATCATTAATCAAAACTATCTTATTTCCATCCTGGTCAGATACAATATAGTTCTTATTTAACGCTGTTTTCTCCATAATTACACCCCCAAAATGTAAAAAACAAATCGCACCATCTCCATGCCAAATATAGTTTTCAAAATGGTTTTTGCAAGAATTTCTTTCCTCAAAAATAGATATCATCTTATGTGACAATTGACAAAGTGATTAAACCCATAAATCACTCCAAAGAATCTTGATTATTCTTGCTTGAATACAAATAAAATAACGCTTATTGAACTTAATGTCAATAAGCGTTTCATGGAAATGTGACAAAACAGGTTTGTCAACTTTCTGCTTCTTTCTTAATATGATCCATGTGCTCCTTAAGCTTCTGCTCGTAGCCCATGTCTGATAGTTCATAGAACGTCTCCCCTACAACCTCATCAGGAAGGTACTGCTGCGGTGCATAGTGGTTCTTGTAATCATGGGCGTACATGTATCCAATGCCACGACCTAAGTCCTTGGCGTTAGAATAGTGTGCGTCCTGCAGGTATGACGGTATGTGATATGCCGGGTTAGAGGCTACATAATCCATAGCTTTACCAATTGCTATTACAGATGAATTAGACTTAGGAGCTAAAGCTACATAGCTTGCAGCCTGTGCTAATATAATCTGACTCTCTGGCATGCCGATTCGCTCTACTGCCTGGGCTGCTGATGTGGCAACAACTATGGCGTTAGGATCAGCATTTCCCACATCTTCTGATGCACATATCATAATTCGTCTGGCGATGAACTTAACATCTTCCCCTGCACTTAGCATTCTCGCAAGGTAGTAGATTGCTGCGTCAGGATCAGAGCCCCTCATACTCTTAATAAATGCTGATATGGTATCGTAGTGATTGTCGCCGTCCTTGTCATACTTAAGTGCGCGACGCTGAATACATTCACTTGCAACATCTAATGTGATATGAATCCTGCCATCCTTATCAGGCTCAGTTGTAAGGACACCAAGTTCAATTGCATTAAGAGCATTTCTTGCATCACCATTGGCCGCATCAGACAGGAACTCCAAGGCATCATCATCAATGCAAGCATTATATGCCCCAAGCCCCTTCTCCTTATCCTCTATAGCCCTGACAATTAGCATGGCAATGTCTTCCTTCGACAGGGTATGAAGCTCGAATATAATCGAGCGAGACACCAAAGCGGAGTTAACTTCAAAATAAGGATTCTCCGTAGTAGCTCCAATTAGAATCACTGTTCCATCCTCTACAAATG
>Ga0256405_10005633_pt1 | contig 21270 bp, 17 predicted proteins | sample RumenRJG_02DNA_FD_189096 | JGI IMG/M metagenome (GOLD analysis project Ga0256405, IMG submission 189096) | Bovine rumen microbial communities from Lethbridge, Alberta, Canada - RJG_02 | ecosystem: Host-associated > Mammals > Digestive system > Stomach > Rumen | place: Canada: Alberta... | reverse complement strand
GACCTCCTTTACACCCTTTTCAAACTATAAAGATATTTAATAACAAATACAGCGATATGTTTTACACAAGAGAACAGATTACCAAATTAGAGAAATACAGGAAGACCTTTGAGACAGCAGTAAGAAGCGGTTTCGCAAGGAATGTAGGCTCTATCGCATTAAAAGAGATAGAGGAAGTATATGATGAAGCACTCGGCTCCCACTATACCTACAATAACGGTTGCAGTGTATGCGTACTTGGATTCTTAAAGAGAGTGGGCGAACCCTTCCTCAAAGAATCAGAGATATACAGGAAGAAGGAAGAGAAGGAAAAACAGAAAGCAGAACAAACTAATACAGAAGTGGTTGAAAATGTGGAAGTTAAAGAAGAAAGCCTCGTATTTGAGACGGTAAATACTAACAGCACCGAACCGCCAAAAACTAATAAAAGGACAAGAAAGAAAAAGGAAGATGGCACAGAACAATAAACCAATCTCAATCTTTGACAGACCGGAGAACATAGATGCAGTAATCAACGCAAAACTCGCCTTAATGCCACAAACCGGAGGAAAAGGAAATACCAAAGCAAATGCCTGGACCAAAGAGGAATTGGAGTTGAGGAATGCTGTCATTATGCAATATATCTGCGAGCAAGGACTGTCAAAGGATAGAACCGCCCACCAACTCACAGCAAGGTGGAACATAGCCCTGGGAACGGCAAGAAACTGGATAAAGGCCGCAATAGATGATTTCGCCAAGAGTTACGCAGAGGAAGACCAGGAAAAGAATAGAAAACTCTGGCTTGAAAGGTGTGAGCAAATCCTCCAAGATGCGATAGATACCAGAGATAAGGCTAACGCATTGAAAGCCTTGGACTTGATAGGAAAATCTATGGGAATCTTCACAGAAAAGAAGGAAGTCCAGGTTGATGGTGATGTTGATATAAAGTTTGACTTTCAGTAAGGAGTTGAGAAGTGGCGAAGACAAGGACATACAAGGGATTTAAGCCGTACCTCCACCAGGCTGATGTAATAGCAGAACTGAAGGGTGCAAGGGGTACTGGGAAGATAGTATCGGTCAATAGCAGCCGACAGAAGGGAAAGAGTTATATGATAAGCAATCTTCTCCTTTACTTCGCCATAAACTTCGCAAAGACAAACAATTATTGCGTCAGCCCTACCTTGAAGCAGTCCAAAGCCATTTACAGGGTGATTATGGACGCAATAGGAAACAGTGGGGTGGTAAAAAGCAAAAATGCCACAGACCTCACAATCACTTTAATCAACGGCTCTACCATAAACTTCAAGTCAGCGGAACAAAGGGACGCACTACGAGGTTTCACAGCAGATTTCCTTGCGATAGATGAGGCGGCATTCATACCGGACGAAATATTCTATCTTATTCTCCCTTGGACAGATGCGAAGAAAGCCCCAATCTTAATGACAAGTACTCCATTCGTTAAGGGCGGTTTCTTCTACCAATACTTCAACTACGGACTGGACGGGACACACAATACTATTACAATCAACTGGAATGACCCGAAGTACAAGGAAAGCATAGAGAAGATATTGCCCCAGGAGAAACTGGAAGAGTACAGACAGGTATTACCCTCAAATGTTTTTAAAACGGAATATCTTGGTGAGTTCCTTGACGATGACGGAGCGGTGTTTGTCGGTCTTAAAGAGATATTATGCGACACAGCGATTACGGCAAACGACAGGTTATATGTTGGGCTGGACTTTTCAAACCAGGGCGAGAATGACTATACCGTTATAAGCATATTCAATGATAAGGGTAACCAGGTCTATATCAAGTACTTCAACAATACAAGCCCATTAGGACAGATAGTTAAGATTGTGAAGGAACTTGAACCCCTTGCAGACCAGATAGATGTAATTAGTTGTGAGCTAAACTCTATAGGCACCCCTTACACAGATTTGATAAAGGAGAAGTCACAAATACTTGAAGATAAGGTTGAGGGCTTCCAAACCAGCAATACCAGCAAGAACGCAATAGTCCTCAATATGCAGACAGCCATAGAAAACAAAAATGTTACACTCTTGCCTGATGATAAGGAGATAAGGGAGTTTGGTTATTTCACCGCCACATACAATCCCAAGACAAGGAATGTAAGTTATGCCGCCCCCCAAGGACTTAATGACGATACTGTTATGGCTACGCTGATTGCTTATGACGCATACAGACAGGGAACAACTGTAGGAAGTTACAGCATAGGGTTCGCAGGAGGCAATAAACGATAACATATTACAGTTATGACATATTACGATTTAAGCATAGATAAATACTTACAGATTAAGGAAGCGCTTGAAAACGCAGAGGATGATTTGAATACCCAGGTCACCCTATTAAGCATTATAAACGAATGTACGGAAGATGAACTGTTGGATTTGCCCCTTGCTAAATATCACAAGAAGGCGGCTGATTTGGCTTTTCTTTCGGAGCCTCTTAACCCCAGACCCAATTGCCCCAAGACCATTACCATAGATAAGGAGGTTTATGAGGCTGTGAGAGATGTAAAGCAATTCACAGCAGGACAATATATTGACTATAATACACTTATAAAGAGTGAGGATTTCTATTCCGTAATTCCCAATATCCTCGCTTGCTTCTTCATTCCAAAGGGCAAGGACTACGGCAAGGACTATGACATTATGGAGGTGGCGAAGAAGATACGCTATAATGTCTCAATAGGTCTTGCTATGGATGTATGCTTTTTTTTTCAAATGAAGTCAATTCGTTCAATCAACAATATGCTGGACTCTTTGGTCTTAATGACAAAGATAAAGATGAGAAAGGCAAGCAAGGAGACGAGACCGAAGATGAAGGAAGCAGTGGAGAAGATACAGCAATTGAGGGATTCTTTCAACGCTGGTCTTGGTGGCACAATGTGGATGCGGTCTCTGAAACATTAAGGATTAGTTGGGACGAAGTACTGCAAAAGTCTGTGGTAGAGTTCCTTAACATATTAGCATACAGAAAGGATAAACATAACTGGGAAAAAGAAAGCATAAGGAGGGCGAACAACATAAATGGAAGAACTTATTAAGTTGCTCTATATCAAATAATTTCTGTACTATAGTAAAAAAGACTTATGGAACTTTGGAAAGAAATAAAGGGTTTTGAAGGACTATACGAAGTGAGTACAGAAGGACGGGTTAGAGGAATTGACCGCTATGTTAAATCTTCAAATGGCGGGCTAAATCTTTGGAAAGGTAAAGAGTTGCAACAGTTTTTAAGGAATGGCTATAAGTCGGTTCAACTATGCAAGGACGGGAAACATAAACCATACTATGTACATCGTCTTGTTGCAACAGCATTTATAGACAATCCGGATAATCTCCCACAAATAAATCATAAGAACGGTAAAACCAACAACAATGTAGATAACCTTGAATGGTGCTCCGCTTTGTACAATATCAACTATGGGGACAGAACAGAAAAGGCAATATCAACAAGGTCAGCCAGACATATCTACAAATACCCGGAACTTAAAGGTCTGCCAAGAAAAGAATATTTAAAAATGTACCGCTTAAAAAATAAAGAACAAAGCCTTTAACAATGGAAGAGTTGATAAAATGGACTAATACCAAAAGGGTCCTGGAAGAGTATGCAATCAAGCTGAGGAATACATACCAGGACAACTTAATCAGGGATGGGAAGATAGCGACAGGAAATCTCTTAAACTCAATAGATTACAAGGTACAGTATGATGACAGGGCAATCTGGGTTGAACTGCACCTTGAAGATTATTACAAGTGGGTGGAGAACGGAAGAGCACCAGGAAAATATCCACCTTGGGATGACCCCGACAATGGAATCTTAAAGTGGATAAGGTTTAAGCCTATTATACCGGACGATAGAGGCGGAAGATTGCCCACAGAAAGACAGCTCTCATTCCTCATTGCCAGAAAGATTGCAGAACAGGGAATTGAACCTGGCTATCAGTTAAGGGACGCACAGAGAGAAATGATGGACGAGTTTGAGGACAAGATTGACGAAGCGATTGCCCTGGATGTAAATGACGCTGTGGATATCATTTTCAGTTCCTTTTTCAATTAGAACCGAACCTACCTGTGTAAATGCCAATTATTTTTTGTACTATAATATTAAAATAGAACGATTTAATTATTATGGAGAACTGGAAGGACATACCGGATTTTGAAAACTTGTATCAAATAAGCGACATTGGTAGTGTTAGAAACAGGAATGGGCGCTTAATTAAATTGCAAATGAGTAACTGCGGCTATTATAGGGTGGAGTTAAGCAAGAACAACATAAAGAAGAAATATCTGGTCCATCGTCTTGTTTATTCAGCATTTAACGGACCAATCCCTGAAGGTATGCAGGTGAATCACATCAACGAGAATAAAACAGACAACAGACCCGAAAACCTTAATCTCCTAACCCCTCAACAAAATCTTAACTGGGGGACAAGAAGTGAAAGGGCTTCAGCATCAAATACAAACGGTTCAAGGTCAATCCCAGTTTATCAGTTTGATTTGGATGGGAACTTTATAAAGAGGTGGGATAGTGCGAGTGAGATAGAGAGGACATTGGGATACGGACAAAGGAACATATCTGCAAATTGCCGGGGAATAGGAAATATGCGCTATGGTTATAAATGGCGATACACTCAAAATATTTAAAAGCCAAAAAGATATTTCCAGGAAAAGACTAAACTATGGCAGTTATTAAACGACCAATTTGGCAGGACACTTACTATACTTCAACCGCCTACACTATGCTGGAATACATAATCAACCGCAAAGGTGGGGTGGTTATTTATGCTGGCAGGGCGTATCAAAGACCTGGCGGTAATGGCATAAGTATCAACATATCAAAGATTTGCCAGGACTACATAAAGGATTCATTCAGCGAGACGGATTTCAGAACCCTTGTCGGTACTTCATATTCTCACCCGGAATCCTATGTTGAGTTTGAATTGAGGGATATGAACGGCAATCTTCTCAACACCTATGGCTTTGTCTATGACTGGAGCTATGAGAACTGGGACGGGAATGCAAGGACGGTATCAAACCCCATCAACGGACACACAATGGCTGGAATGTATGACTTCAATACCGTATGCAGGAATGTTGTTGACGAAAATACTATGGAACTTGCTACATCGGTTTATCAAGCAGCTGGCGGAAACTATTGCGGGGAAATCGCCCTCTACTACAAGAACAGAAAGGGCGGCTGGGATTCTTTCTTAATTGAGGGTACGGTTACCAAGAAGGACGAATACACCAAATACACCTATAACCGTAGCTTCAACAACAATACCTTGGAGTTTGAGAACGGGACATATCACTCACAGATTGTCACCAGCTATGTCCTCAACACCGGATGGCTCAATGACCAGGAAAGTGATAACCTTGCATTTAACCTATTGAGTTCCAATGAGGTATATCTCCACAATCTATGTACAGACAAGGTGTATCCCGTAGTAATCAAGGACAACACCGCCACATATAAGACCTATAAGAATAACTCTCGCAAACTTGTCAATTACCAGATAAATGTTGAAGAGAGCCAGAGAAAGGAAGTACTTTAACCTATGAGACAAGAGATAGAACTTTATCTTGGTGGGCAGTCAGTTGAGTTTAACGAACCGCCTGAAATATTGTTCTCCTATATCCGTACAGACTACACTGACCCTACGGTATTGAGGAACAGTTATTCCAAGACGCTGACCATTGAAGGAACCCCAAGCAACAACAGAATATTCAATTCAATCTATCACCTGGACCAGATTGTTGACCCAAGCACTTTCAATCCGTCTTTGAGAATGGATTTCCAGTTGTTCAGCAATGGAGACATATTGGAACAGGGCTATGCGAAGCTGGACAAGATAAACAAGAACGAGAAGAACATATCATACGACATAACTTTGTATGGGGGCTTGGGTGAGTTCCTATACAATTTGAGTTATGACCAGACCGCAGAGGGAAGTGATACCAGTAGAGGCGGTGGCGAGGACAGGAGGCTTTCTTCGCTTGTGTTCTATGATGAAACCGAACCTAACAAGGAATTTGACTTTGATATTACGAAAGAGACGGTTGCAGAGGCTTGGGAGGCACTGGAGAAGGGAACCGGGGCTACAAAATGGCAATATATCAACTTCGCTCCGGCCTATAACGGCTATCCCAAGGACTTTGATGCGGATAAGGTCTTAATCAACACCCAGGGTAGTACCGTCAAAATGACTTATAACAACAACGGAACAACAAGCGGTTCAACCGGTTTCCCCACTGTTATAAACCAGGGAGATAGTACATACAGGGCATACAACAACTACGCTATCGGTGAGCTGCCGAAGAAAATGACGGAATGGGAAATGAGAGACCTCCGTAGTTATCTTCAAAGACCCGTTATGTCAATGAAGGGTTTTATTCAGGCAATTTCAAATCCAATCAACAATGGAAACTATAATGTTGTCCTTGACCCGGCATTCTTCAATTCAGATAACCCATATTATGAGAAAGCCTGGGTAACCCTTCCGCAGTTAAAGAAGGACGAAACCGAAACCGGTGTAAGTGCGAAGACGGAAGTGGCAAACAATGTTCTTTCCGTCAGTTCTGAATTGGGCGATAATAGTTATGATTTGAGATATTATCTGTCAGGTTTAACCCCTGGTGCTGTTTATAGCGGCATAGATGTAACATTCTCATTTAAAACCACTATTGCCGGTATGCAGAATGAGGTTCTTACGACAGCTGTGGACTATAATGCAGGTGGCCTGTTTGCGAGGAATGCCGCCTACTATTCCTGTATCTTTGTTCAACTTGTAGGAGAAGACGAAAACGGTAATGCAATCGCTGCATCACCAATCTATAACTTTACCTCACCCTATGGAAAACAGAAGGGTTGGAAATTTATCTTCGGTAATCAATGGGAAGGCGGGCAGACTGAATGGTTTGACCCAACTGACTTTAAAGATTATGACCCGGTACTTGTTGATAAGAAAAATTATAAAAACTGTCTCGGTGGCTTCAAAAGGATAAGCGGGAACAACTATGTCTGGTACAACAAGGCTGGCAACCAGAGCGCTTTCACCGTATCCCTCAATGATAAACTTGAATACAGCAGGGTTTATTTCAGGGTTACCAAATGCTGCAAGTGGAGGGACTACAAAAAGGGCGAGCCTCACTTAAACAAATCAGAGAAAAAGATATTCGGCAGTTATTCCGGTTCAGAAGAGACAGCAAGAAATATCCTTATGAGTTATGTTCCTGGCGGTGCGGGCGGATATAGCATAAAGGCGGGGACAGGAACAACCCGCTCTGAACTTGTCGGCTCACAGGTCAAGTACACAGTAACCAGTGATATAGTACGAAGCGGAGACCATATCTCAAAGGGACAGCTGCTTAACTTTGACGGTACTCCTTGTGATTATTTATTGAGTTACTGTAAGTTATTCAATCTGTATCTTTCAAAGGACATTTATTCCAATACGATTTACATAAGGACCAGGGATACTTTCTATAACGGAGGGACCATTGACCTTGAAAGGTTTATTGACCGAAGCAAGGAGATATCTGTCAAGCCTCTTGCTATGGATTCCAGGTGGTATGACTTTGCCTACCCGGAAGATGAACAGTGCGGCGCTGCGGAGGACTATGACTTCAATTACGGTGTTGAATACGGAAAGAACAAGGTGCAGACCTCATATGAGTTTGATTCTTCCGCTGTGGATTTGTTAAAGGACAATATCTACCAGAATGGTGTGCAGGTCCAGGAAAGCAGCAAATACTTCACTTTGAGGACGATATATTATAAACCAGACCCAAGGGCAGGCTATGGTGGTTATAAGACCGTACCTACCTTCCTCTACAACTCCATTGACTATAAGTTGTTCAGAACACCGAATGACAGTCTTGACTCTTGTGTAATCCTTCCTCCAAGCGGTTATACGCAGTCTGGTTACACTTCCCAGAACAGCAAGGAGGACTGGTTACCTAAACTCCAATTGAACAACGACAACGACCCTATTGACGGTACGAATGTGCTTTGCTTCTACGGCGGCTTCAAGTCTTCTCCTTATATCAGCGGCCAGCAGGCAATATATTACCTTACCGATGACATTGCTGAAATGTATGTGCTTAACGGTGAGACCCCTTGCTGGATATGGACCAAGGGAGAAAAGAATGATTCCCAGCAAATTGCAAAGGGTATGACCAAACTTCCGGTTTTCTCCCGTATGCTCTATAATGATGCCGGTGACAAGATTGAATACACCTGGGACTTCGGTAGGGTTCGCAATACCTATGTTCCCGTAAAGAACTACATTGACAAATCAACAATTTATGAAAGGTGGTGGGCTGACTATATCAGTGACCTCTATGACCCGAATACCAGGGTTGCAGAAGTCTATGTAAAGATGGAAGGAAAGGTTGTCGGTGACTGGCTACGGGCATTCTACTGGTGGGACAATACCTACTGGGTGCTTACCGAAATCAACGACTACAACATAACCTCATACAATACAACCAGGTGTAAGTTTGTAAGGGTAAATGACCTTTCCAACTATACAAGCGGAATTACCCCTCCTACGGCTGTCACACCTACCGCAACGCTTGTGCCGGACAAATATATGATTGCTGCAACCGGCGAAACAATATCCGCAAGGGTTGTTACAAGCGATGGCGGGGCTTGGCATATTGAGTACCCTTCCTATGTTCATCCTTCGCAGGTGGCAGGAACAGGAGACACAACGATTACATTAAGGTTTGACAGCAACCCGAACCCTGACGGTAGGGACTTTGACATAAGGGCTTACAGAACCGTAGGAACCTCAACCCATTTCTGGCAGCAAGGTACGGAAAGCATTGACAAACAGCTATCTCTTTCCAACAAGACAATTGTACTTGGCGGTGGTACGGGTACTTTTGGTACAATCATAAACTACAAAAACAGAGGTACAGACACAGTTACAGTCACAACTACCGCAGATTGGTTTGAGGTTTCCACTCCTTTGTCTTGGGATGGTGACAGCGGACAGATTTATTTCCGCATAACCGGAACCAACGATACGGAAGAGGTTATCAGCGCAACGGTAACTTTCACAGCAGTCAATAACCCTTCCCTTACAGAAACTATGATTATTGACTGGCTTCCAAGAGAACTGCATTTTGGAGGAAACGGGGGAACAAAGACACTCACCCTTCTCAACAACGGTTTGCAGGTTACGGCTCAAAACGGATACTGGGCTTCATTCACAACAACGGAGCATACCATTACATTCAATGCACCGTCCAACCTTGATGTCACACAGAGAAGGGAACTTGATTTGGTAAGATATATGAACAGCGGTGCGACAAATGGTACAATGCCTGGTGGTTATATCTGGCTTATACAGGATGGTGGCGGTTCAGACCTTAAAGTTGAGCCTGATGTACTCTACTTCAATACGGAAGGTGGTGGAAAATACATTACGGTAACTTGTACAAACTCCTGGGCTGTGACTTCAAAACCGGAATGGGTTAACCTTACCTCTATGGACGGTTCGCCTGGTTCAACTATGCTCCTTGTAACGGCTGCTGAAAGCGATGAAGCTTACTCTCGTACCGGTGAAATAATATTTAGTGATGGCAGAGGAACAGCAACGCTTATGCTGCAGCAACTTGGAAACAGTACGGTCAGGGCCCTTTCAGCAAATCCCCAAACTGTTATGGCAATATCCAACCCAAGTTCCTATACGGTGGATGTTTTCTATGCGAACAGGAATGGAGACTTTGTAAGTATGACACCTTCAGAAAGTGTTGATTGGTACAGTGCCTCAACAATTTCCTGGACCGGAGATACTGGAAGATTTACGCTCTATGTTGCTGATAATGAGAGTGTTGATGCAAGAAGTGTCAATCTCCTTTTAAGCGCAATCACCGGAGAGGTTTCAACAACGGTGGTTCTGCAACAGGCCGGAGACCAACCTTATATCAACCTCATTCCTTCTGCAATTACATACGATGCTACGGGTGGAACCAAGACGCTCACAGCAGATTCCAATGTTCCTTGGGATATTGATATAAATGATACACAATAACTTATGGCTAACAATACAGACTGGCTTAACATATCGCAGATGACGGGAGGGACGGGCGAAACCGCTCTCTCCCTAACTGCATTGACGAATAGTTCCCTCCAACCGAAGACCGCAACCATTACGGCCAGGAACACCCAGTACAATGTTTCTGACACCACAACCGTAACGATTCAAGGTTTCCAACCAACCCTCACCCTGTCCCGTTCAACGCTCCGGTTTGACAGTACGGGAGGAACGGCTACATTTACGGTATATTCCAATACGGCCTGGACAATCAACTTCCCGGCCCTGGTTCATAGTTATTCAACTTCTGCTGGAACGGGGGATACGGAGGTTACGGTTGTCCTCGCTCCAAATACAGACCAGGTTTCAAAAGTGGAAGTTGGAACAGTGCAGGACATATTCGGTGTTAATCAGCTCTACCTTACTATCGTACAGGAAAGCTTCATTGTGGAACTGACAGTAACACCAGACGATGACATTGTTTTTGCAAATACCGGTTCTTCAACAAGTGTTACAATTGACTGTAATGCGGATTGGGAGATAGTTTGCCCCAATTGGGCTGTTCCTTCTGTTGTAAGTGGAGGAAGTGGCACAACGACAGTGACTTTTACGGCTGGCGAGAATGGTCCAACCGACAGAAGTGGAGAAATAACGGTTTATGCTGGAAGTAAAGAGGTGGTAATCAGTGTATTGCAACCATTTTATATCCCGGACCATCTTGTGGTTACACCAACAGCATACACTTTCCCGTACAGTGCATCTTCAACAGTATTCGTTGTGGATAGCTACCCGGAATGGTCTGCAGAGATTATTGAAACTGGACAAACAAGCAATTTTGAAGTAGATGAGCCTTTTATAAAAGTTACTTTTAATCTTCCTTCTGGTATGACAATGCCTTTATACACCAATGGACAAAGCGGGAATGTAACCACTGTGTATGTTGGGGCAATAAGGCAATATGGAGCTACAGCATACACCTTCTCTTCTGGTGGTGTATATGATGTGTATTATTGTATTTCAAATGGAGGTAGAGGACCTAACTTATCAGGTAACCGTTACATAACAGATGTATATGTATCAAATGGCGTTGGAAGTGTAAAACCCGTATCAAATAGTTATTACGGTGGGTTCTACGAATGTATCAGCCTTACAGGTGTAACAATAGATTCAAACTCAGTGGCTATTGGTGATAGTGCTTATTCTGGTGGTGAATATAATTCTGTGATATATGACTTTGCAAATAATAGGGGAAGAAGAATGTACTATGTCATAGGAAACAATGTTACAACCCTGGGGCAAAGAAGATTTGAATCTGCTGGCAGTGTTGAAATACCAGAAACAATAACTTCAATTGGTAATGGGTGTTTTTCCGGTTCCGGCATTTCAAGTATAACAATACCTTCTGGTGTTACAATTTTGCCAGAGGACTGTTTCTGGGAATGTACAAATCTTTCATATGTGGTAATACCCGATACTATAACGGAAATAGGAGACAGATGTTTCAGGGTTTGTACTTCTCTTACCAATGTTATTGTACCAGATTCCGTTCAAACTATAGGAAACGAAGCTTTTGCGGGCTGTAATGCGTTGGAAACATTATCTTTGGGAAGCGGAATAACCGATATTGGAGCAGTTGCTTTTTCATACTGTTCTTCGCTTACAGGTATAACATTACCGGATGCACTGACTGCAATTCCTGCATCGGGGTTTTCTAACTGTACCAGTCTTCAAACTGTATCTTTTGGAAGTAATATAAATTATATATATGCAGATGCATTTCGGTCTTGTACTTCTCTTACCAGTGTCACATTGCCAGACAGTGTAATAAGTTTAGGAGAGGGTGCTTTTAGACTCTGTACTTCTCTTTCATTTTTACATTTGGGTACTAATTTTTATACTTTTGGAAACGATTGTTTTTCAGGCTGTACAGCTCTAAAAACCCTTTCGCTAAACTGTTGGCAAATAATAAGAAAAAACAGTTCAAGGGCAGATTATAATGCGCATAATACACCCTTTTATAGGGCCTTCTATGGCTTAAAACAAAATATGAATATTACACTTGGCAATAATGTACATTACATTGGCGATTATTGTTTTTCATATTTATATGGTGTTACTGGTTTTACATTTCCCAGTGGTTTAACCGGTATTGGAGCTTGGGCAATAGAAATTGAAACAAGATATACCTATGAGTTTATTTCTTATGCACAGACAGCCCCAACTATTAGCCCATATATTAGCCAGAATGGAAATGGGACACTCTATTACCCAGCTGGAAGCGATTATTCAACTTGGCTTGAAAGACTTGGGGGAGGATGGACTGGAGTTGAGATATAAACATATAATTCAATAAAATTATGGAAACTGATTGGCTCTTTATAAACCCAGATAATGGAAATACGGGAATAACGGAAGTAGTAGGGAGTGTTACCGACAATACAGCTGTTGGGGTTACCCGATATGCAACTGTCCGCTTTACCAATAGGGCCGGACAATCACAAACTGTTAAAATAACACAAGGAACAAATACAGAAGGTCTTGTGTTCAATGTTGCACCATATATCCTATCATTTGACACAACGGGTGGAACACTTTCTGGCTATGTGGAATCAAACAGTAGATGGTGCGTTGCCGAATACCCACAGTGGCTTACAATAACAAGTGATAATACAAACGCATATGGTTCAGGTGTTTTGACAATAACAGCTGAACCAAATAGTGGCACAACTGAAAGGTCTGGTAACATTATCATAACAAGTTACGGTGAGGAAAAAATGATATTTGTCCATCAACCAGCTTATACAACGCTTTCTGTATCTCCAACAAAGCTTATGTTTAGGGGAACAGCTGGAAGTTCTTCTGTAACAGTTACTTCTTCTGCAAGGTGGTCTGCTATTGAATATGACGCAGAACATATAGAATTAAGCGCTGATGCTGGTGAAAGTGGGACAACCACAATTACTGTTACTCTTAAAAACCTACCGTCCTATGTGGAAAAATATGGTGTTGGCTTTCAGAGAGATATTGTATTCACCGATGGTTTAACGGAAAGAGTTGTCACAGTACAGTATGTTGGGGCTCAAAACATAGATGACAAATACATAACAGTAACATATAATATCCCAACCCCCGGCACATACTTGGCTTATAAGTATGTAAGGTGTTCCGGTTGCTCCAATTGGGCGGCGATTGTGGATGACCAGACCATATGGGCGAAAACAGAAGTCCATTCAGAAGAATTAGTGCCCGATGATTGGGAGGGTTACCCTTGCTATAAACTTGTTTATGTTTTCTATTATTTTGGTACAGCTGGCCTACACACAATAAAGTATTTCAGTGACTATTATGGTATTGGTATGGCAGCTTTCCATAAAGTCGGCAATATTGTTTCAATAGTTATAGGCGATAAAAACAACGGAACAATCAACCCTTGGGCAATTGCACAAACAAAGACCAATCTTGTATTTGGTGCTGGAACGCATTCATTTGTTAATAATCCATTCAACCCTTATGTTTTCAGCCGGGTTAATTTTGGCACAAGTCTGTATATTCCACCAACACTATTAAATGGAGGGAATGGTATATATGCCGGTGGTTGCTCTGTAAATACTGTGGTTTATGACAACGCAGGTCAATCCCTTGGTAGTGACATTCCGGTAAGTCTTGATGTATCAGCACAAACAATTGTATTTACGGAAAGGGTTGATAGTGCTCGCACAATATACGATGGTTTAGACTATAGTGGTCTTAAAAAGGTTGTGTTCATTTCTAAAACAGCGCCACTATTAAAGACAACCATTGGACACAATATTACTGTATATTATCCAAGAAATGGGACCGGATATACAACCCGCTGGAACAATCAGTATGTTACCCTTGTTCCATATGATGATATAGACGATGTACCAGTTTAATCACCGCCGTTTAAGACCATTTCGCTACCAATTTTAGACCGGTGACCGGGGACAGGAGTGATGACCTGTCCCCATTTTTTTTGTCTTCAATAACACTTCCTTAAAAAATGATATTTCTTGTAAAAACCATACTAAATGGCTGACGAAATTGTAAAAGTAATAAAGATAGAAGCACAAGACAGCGAACAGTCCGTAAGACAATTAAGGGCTGAAATTGCGAGCCTACGAGACGCTTTGCTCAATACAGAGCAGGGCAGCGAAGAATATAACAAGACCGTTGAAAAACTTGTCAGTGAGCAGAAGAAACTCAATGATGTAATGTCAGCGGGAAAGGACGCTTTTAGGACAAATAAGCAAGAACTGGCTGCGTTGAGGAACGAACTTGACCAACTCGTTCCTGGCACAAAGGAATATGCGGTGGCTTTTCAGAAGGCTGCTGATATGACGCATACCCTACGGGAAAGACAGGAAATGCTCAAATACAGTGCAGCTGACCTTGGAACACAGCTGGATAATGTTAGGGCTATCGGCGCTGGTCTTGCTGGAGGCTTCAATGCCATTCAAGGTGTTCTTGCCCTCACCGGCAGCAAGAGTGAGGAATTGCAGGAGACTATGATGAAGCTCCAGGCCGGTATCGCAATCGTACAGGGCTTGCAGGGGCTTGAAGGAATGGGCAAGAGGTTGAAGGGGGTTGTTGCCGGTATGACGGAAATGATATTCTCCACCAACCAGACAACTGCGGCTGTGGCAGCTGAAACTACGGCTGTTGGTGCAAATACGGCGGCCCAGGAAGCCAATACTGTTGCTACTGCTGGCGCTACTGTTGCTACCAAAGCATTCCAAAAGGCTCTTGTTGCTACCGGAATTGGTGCAATCATAGTCCTAATCGGCTCACTTATAGCCCATTGGGAGGACTTCAAGGATATGGTTGGCCTCTCAAACGAGAAACTTGAAGAGTTCAGGGGCATTATGGACAAGGTGAAAGCCGTTCTTGGCGGTGTTGCAAATGTGATTATGAACGCATTTGTCGCCTCTGTAAAGAACGCAATCACCGCTATATCAACTCTTGGGGAGGTAACGAAGAATGTTTTGACCTTCCAGTTCGAAAAAGCGGCTGATGCTGCAAAGGAAGGGTGGGCCAAAATCGCTGAAAACACCAAGAAGGGCTTATCCATCGTACAGAACTACGAGGAAGGATATGCAAGAACCTCTGCCAAAATCCAGGACAAGCGTACGGCAGAAGCAATGGCAAAGAGTGCCGAAGAACTTAACGAACTTATAAAGGACAATGAAGCAAAATACGGAAGCGACTGGAAGTACACCAAAGACGGAAAGAAACTCTATGACCAGTACTTTGACACCAAACTCAAAGCCTACAAGAAAGACAGCAAGGAATACAAAGACCTTATGCGGCAGAAGTGGGCGTATGATAGAGAGTACCAGAAACACCTTGACGATGCATCAAAGGCATCGGGCACAGGTTCGGGTACGAAGGCGAAGGCATCGGTAGAGGACAAGACAGCAGAGCGGGAAAAGGAGAGGGATATTACAGCTATTGAGGCTTTTTACAAGAGGTCCAAAGATTTCGCCAAGGAAGATAAGCAGAGAGAGCTTGATGACCTTGAAGAGAAGTACAATACTGAAAAGGCCTTGCTGGATAAGAGGAAGGATGACTTTGAGAACTACCAGGAGATACTTACAGACCTTACATCCGAATATGAGGCTAAAAGGGATGCAATTCAGAAAAAGTATGATGATGCGGAAAAGAAGAGAAAGTCAGACAATCTCAAAGAGACCTCTGACAAGGCACTTGGTGACCTTGACTACAAGAATGGCCGGGATTTGACCAACATTGAACTTGAATATTCTTGGAAGGAGGCTAAAAATGGCGGTCTGACATACGATGAAATCATTGAGGAACACAACAAGATATACGCTGCAAATAAGGAATACCTTTTAAAGTCCGCTGATGAGTACAAGAAAATTATGGAAAGCGAGGACGCAACAGACCAGCAAAGGGAAGATGCAAAACGCAAGTACTACGAAACCCAAGACCAATTGCGAGACCTCAACAAACAAAAGGAAATCCAGGACCTTGAAGACCACAAGGCTCGCATATCAGCTGAAATAGATATGTACAGGCAGTTGGGAGAAGCAATTGCTGACATATTCGGCTCAATTGGCGACATATTGGAGGAAGATATTAAGAACAAGGTAGAGAACGGTGAAATGACAGAGGAAGAGGGTAAGAAACAGTTCAAGGCGGTCAAGGCATTCCAAATCGCACAGGCTACCATCAACACAATTTCCGGTGCTATTGCTGCGTTTATGTCCTGCCAGAGCCTTCCTTGGCCAGCAAATGCCATTATAGGTGCTGTACAAGCCGCTGCTGTTACCGCTGCTGGTGTGGCCCAAATTGCGAAGATTAAGAGTACGCAGTTGGGCGGTGGTGGAAGTTCAGCCGGTTCTCCTACCGCAGCCCCAGTACAGACCGCACCGGAGGAATATGTGGCTCCTTATACGCAAAACGCAACTGGAGAGAGCGAACTGGTCAATCTTGCAAACTCCATAAAAGACCAGAAGGTCGTAGTCCTTGAATCGGACATAACCGAGGCACAGAATAGGAGAAAGGTAAGGGTATCTGAAAGTACCTGGTGATAACTATTTGATAATCAACTTGTTAAACTGCGTACCGCCACACAAAGCCGTACGCAGTTTTTAGTTTTCCATTACAACACCGACAGATAGAACTATTTGGTTTTTCTAATTGTCTCCCAGCCTCACTTGCACTTGGGTAATCCCTAATAAACTCCCCGCTCAAACTATATTGCAATACTGTTTTTGAGAGTTCTCCGTTTGTTTTTGTTTCCCTGGACCTTTCATTTCTTGTCCCCCAGTTGATATTTTCTTTCGGGGTCATAAGATTAAGGTTTTCCAATCTATTGTCTGTCTTGTCCTCGTTTATATGATTCACCTGCATACCTTTTGGAATTGGGCCGTTGAAAGCTTCCCAAACAAGACGATGTATTCTTAAACTGTTTTTCTTTTTGTTTTTAGACAGATTTACAGCTAAATACCCATCACCAACTTTTCTTGGGGAAAGAATAGCATTATTTTTAAGCCTTTTGTAAAAAATAGACCTGACCGCCCCTAAATTGCTTACTTCATAAAGTCCCTCGTAGCCGAGCACTGGTTTCCATACTTCTTTCATATACTTAAGATACAGAAAATTATTGACTTAACCAATGCGAAAACTGATTTTATAAAAAGTTATATTTACTATAAAAGAATCTATTGTGGAAAAGAAATATAGATATCCAATATATGAAGCCGTTATACTTGATGACGGGGATTTCGGTATCCAGGCAGTTGCTTTGGTTGAAGACCCGGCAGTAGAGGTTGATTTTCAGTGCTTTACCAAACAGGAACCGGAAGTGATGAAGTTCTCCATTGAAAATGAGGAACAACATATCATTTTCGGTGTTATTGCAAGGGCTGATTACCCTATGCTTCGTCTTACGGCTGATGGTTTCCCTTATTATATCAAGTTCTCTGCAGACACAATCAAACTGATGGCGCAGAAATATTTAAGGGAAAACAAACAGAATCAAATCAAACTCACACATTCCGAAGGGACAGAAACCAAGTCCGTTGAAATGATTGAGTGCTTTATCAAGGACACAGAAAAGGGAATTAACCCGAAGGGGTTTGAAGATGTTGCTGATGGAAGTCTTTTCGGGGCATTCAAGGTCCTGGATGAAGAGGTTTGGAATGAGATTAAGGCGGGAACTTTTGCTGGTTTTTCAATGGAGGTTGTAATGGGCGTAGATATTCCAATTGAAGACGAAGATGAGCAATTGTACAATGAAGTTAATTCCCTGCTTGAACAGATAAAAGATATAATTGAAAAAAACAAATAGCGAATTATGAATACCAAAATGAAAAGGTTGAAAGAAAACCTGAAAAACATTCTCTTGCAATTTCAGTCAGAGCGTATTACTTCAGATAAAGGAGTGCTGGATGTCCAAAAGAGCGGTGATGAGATTGCTGTTGGCGATACCGTTATGTTAGTTGATGAGGAAGGCGTTGAAAGCCAGGTAGAAAGCGGTGAATATATCCTTACTGACAGCAGGGTCCTTGTTATTGAGGACGGAAAAATTGCGGAAATCAAGGAAAAAGAAGAAGAAAAAGTAGAGGAACCGGCAGAGGAAAGCCCTGAAAGAGAAGGATTTATGAAGCAGAAGGGCGAGTTTGAAGAGAGTTATGACGAGAAGACCCGCAAAATTGCTGAAGCTATCCGTTCTATGGGCTTTGATGCCTGGGTCGTAGAGGCAGCTGATGACTATGCGGTTGTTGAAGTTTGGGCTGATGGTAGCGTTAAACATTACCGCTTTGCAATCTCCTGGGACGAAGAAGGCAATCCAGTCGTTGGTGAAATGACCGAGGTTGAGCAGGAGTATGTCCCTGTTGAGGAAGAGAAACCGGCAGAACCAGTTGTTGAAGAGGTTGTTGAGGAAGCACCGGCAGAGGAAGCCTTTGAAGAGGTTGAGAATCCTTCAAATGAGGGCGAAGAGAGTGATACCGAGGCTGTTGTCAAGTTGAGGGAAGAGGTCAATGAACTTTACAAGATTGTTGACGAACTGAAAGCAAGACTTGATGCCGTTGAGAAGAAACCAGCAGCTGAAAGCGCTACGGAAGAGTTTGCCAAAGTAAACAAAGTCACTAAAACGGGAAATGAGCGTTTAGACAGATTGGCAAAAATTATGAACTCTTAATTTAATTCGCTTACTATAAATAATTTACCGTTATGGGTGGCCCTTCGGGGTCACCCCTTTTTTGTAAAAATAAACCACTTCCAAAATGCGATATATTTCATAGCAGTAATAGACTAATAATCAAACAATAATAAAAAGAAAAATCTACTGAAATTATGGCATTTAATGTATCAGGTCTTTCCGCTTATGTGCAGGAAAACAGAGACAACATTCTCCGCAAGGTTATCCTTGAGGGTGACACTATTTCCAAGATGGCGAAGCAGCTTGGTGTAAAGACCAAGGAACGCCTTCACTACTTCAACCTTGACCCTGTTATCCAGGACGGTAAGGGCTGCGGTTTTTCCGCACAGGGGGCTACAAATATCACAGAGAAGGATATCGAAACTGCGATTTTCAAAATCAACGATGAGTGGTGCAATGATGACCTCCTTGGCAAGTACGCAGAGTATCTTGTTCGCTTTGGCGCAGATGCTAACGCTGAAAATCTTGCTTTTGAGCAACTTATTGCTGATGAGCTTGTTAAGAACATCAACAAGGAAATGGAGAAGAGAGTATGGCAGGGCAAGAAGGCTACTGACTTCATTGACGGTCTGCTTACCCAGGCTGAAGCTGACGCTAACACTGTTAAGGTTACCCTTTCCGGTGATTCTCTCTATGAGAAGGTTAAGGCTGTCATTATGGCTATCCCAGAGGAAATCCTTGATGACGCTGTTGTGTTCGTTTCTCCTGCAAACTTCAGGGGCCTTGTCTTTGAGCTGCTTGAAAAGAACAACTTCCACATTGCACCGGAAGAGATTGAGAAGGGTGAGTTCTATTTCCCTGGCACTACCATCGCTGTTCACAAGACTATCGGTCTTACGGGCGTTGATGACAAGATTTACGCTTCAACTTGGGGCAATATGGTCTATGCTACCGATATGATGGACGACAAAGAGGAACTTCGCTTCTGGTTCTCCGATGACGCTGACCTTCACAGAGTTAAGGTTAAGTGGAATGCTGGCGTAGCTACCTACTTCTCTGACTATGTAGTTCTCGGTGAGTAATCTCCACCAAATCAACGACTTCGCAAATAATAATTGAAAAAACAGATTTAAGAAATGGCTTGTAATTGCACAAATATTCAGTCAATAGCCGGACTTTGCAAAGACTGCGAAGGCTCCCTTGGTGGTATCGTAACCGTTTATCTCGCAAACTACGAAGAGAATATCTTCACTATCACAAGTGGAGCTGTCTCTGGTGTTAAGAGTGGTGTTTCTTTCTACGAATATCAGTTCCGCAAGAACACCGGCTCTATGACTTCAACCCTCAATATTGACCCTGCAAACGGTGTCAATTTCGTACAGACCGACCTCAACCTTGTGTTCAGCCGTATGGAAACCAAGAAGAGGATTGAAATGGCTGCTTTGAGTGTTGGACAGCTTGCAGGTATCGTCAAGGACGCTAACGGCAAATACTACGCTCTTGGTGTATCAGAACCCCTCGAGGCTTCTGCAGGTGACGGACAGACCGGAACCGCCCGTACGGATGGTAACCGTTATTCTATCACCTTGACCGATAACCAGACGACATTCCCTCCGCTCATCCCGGATGATGTATTTGCTACTGTAACTATCGTTCAAGCAACGAACTAATCAAATTCTTATAGGGTTAAGCCCTCCCTGTTCTGGGGAGGGTTTTTCTTTTGTCTAAACCAATGGGGAAAGCAAATATATTTTCTGTAAAAGACTTGTGAAACTATGACATTTTACCTGCAAAATAATGTGACAAAGAAGGAATATTCATACAAGGTTTATGATGTCAACGATTCCACCCTCTTCTACCACTTCACACTTACACTGGGAGAGGAAATGGACGAGGGGGAATACACTTACAGACTTATGAATGATGATGTTCTTCTTGCACAGGGTCTTCTCCAAATTGGTGACTACAAGAATAATTCAAAGAAATATACTGTAACAGATGACAACGGAATCAAGCAATACAACGGCTAATGAGTTCTATTTCACCGCTGTAAGACCATATATCCTTCAAACAGCCCCCTCAAACGAAGAGAAAGATGTAAGGGGCAAGGATTATGTGTACTGGGGCGAAAATGACGAATACGGCAACTTCCTTTTCAAGTGCTACTCCGAATGTCCTATACTTCAATCCATTATAAACGGAACTGTGGATTATGTCTGCGGTGATGATATCATTGTGAATGTCCCTGAACTTTCCTTTGAGGTGAATAGAGAGGGCGAAACTTACAGAGATGTGATTTCCAAGGTCCTTTTGGACTACTATATCTTCGGCAACGGCTATATCCAGGTGGTTAAGAACCTCAAAGGTGGTATAGCTGAACTCTATTGGCTTGATGCAAGGTATGTTAGGAGCGGAATAAAAAATCAAACTTTCTATTACAATGAGGACTTCGGCAAGAAATGGGGCAGGTCCAAAAAGACCGTACTTTATCCGGCTTATATGCCCGAAGGTACAGATGCCACCAGTATCCTTATGCTTAAAACTCCCAACAGTAGAGGAACTTATGGTACTC
>Ga0256405_10005632_pt1 | contig 21280 bp, 16 predicted proteins | sample RumenRJG_02DNA_FD_189096 | JGI IMG/M metagenome (GOLD analysis project Ga0256405, IMG submission 189096) | Bovine rumen microbial communities from Lethbridge, Alberta, Canada - RJG_02 | ecosystem: Host-associated > Mammals > Digestive system > Stomach > Rumen | place: Canada: Alberta... | reverse complement strand
TAACAGAGTTGCTAATGCCGGAGACTGTTCAATCGAGCTCTTGCCAGATGCCTTCAGAAACAATTGTGGCCCAGGGAATCCACCCCTTGACAAAGGGTCACTTCATAACAGGAGAGGAGAAGTTTTAATGGAAAACAATACTTTGAAACGTACCATGAAACTGAGCCATCTGGTCATCTTCGGCGTCGCGTTCCTGACCCCGATGATCGCCTACACCATCTACGGTGTCATTTCAACAGCGTCACACGGTGTTGAAACAGGTTCAGTATTATTCGCAACGATTGCTATGCTGTTCACTGCGATGAGCTATGGCCATATGGCAAAAGCCTACCCGACAGCAGGATCGACCTATACGTACTCACGTAAGGCGATCAACTCCAAGCTCGGCGTACTGGCAGGCTGGATCGTACTTCTGGGATATGTATTCTTCCCAATGGCAATCTGGCTGATCGGCGCCCAGTATCTGGGTGACGCAGTACCGGCAGTACCGTCCTGGTTATGGCTGATCCTGTTCATCGTCATTACATCCGGAATCAACATCATCGGCGTTGAAGTCGGTACCGTTGTAAACTTCATTCTGGTCGGAATCCAGGTGGCGATCATCATCGCGTTCCTCGCGTTCAGCATCAAGTATGTAACAGAAGGCGGCGGTGCGGGAACACTGGCTGATTTCTCACCGTTCTACAATCCGGACATCGATTTCTCATTTATCGTAGCCGGTGCGGCGGCAGCATGCTACTGCTTCCTGGGATTTGACGCCCTGACCACATTCACAGAGGATGCGATCGATCCGACCAAAAACATTCCGAGATCCATCATCCTGACACTGATTGTCTGCGGAGCGATCTTCGTAGTCGTAACATTCTTCACACACATGGCACACCCATCCTTCGATTATGCGAACCCTGACAGTGCAGCATACGAAATCGCCCGCGAGGTTGCGCCTTCCGTATTCGGCGGCATCTTCCTGATCGGTCTGATCGCCGGCCAGTTCGCGGCAGGACTTGCAGCACAGGCCTCCGGCGCTCGTCTGCTCTACGCGATGGCTCGTGATGGCGTTATGCCGAAGAAACTGTTCGGAAGACTGCACAAGACGCGCAGAACTCCGGTAAACGCGATTTGCCTGACAGGTGTTATCGCACTGTTCGCGATCTTCCTCGACGTTACATCCGCAACGGCTTACATCAGCTTCGGTGGACTGGTAGCGTTCATATTCGTCAACATTTCCGTCGTTTGTCAGTACTTTGTCAAGCAGAAGGAACGTTCCGGAAAGGGAATCTTCCTCTATCTGATCCTGCCGATCATCGGCGCGCTCTTCTGCCTGTATCTGCTGGTCAGCCTTGATAAGGTTGCGATCGTTCTGGGCTGCATCTGGATCGTGCTTGGTATCATCTACGTACTGATCCTGACCAAGGGCCTGAAGCAGGAACCGCCTGAACTGGGCATCGACGCTTAACCGACACTTCATCGAGACTTGTGAGAAGGCACGGCTATATACACCATAAGGCAGCGCATCGTATTTCTGGTGCGCTGTCTTTTTCGTAGTGATACGCGGATGATTTGCCGTCAATCTTGGCACTTTTTTTTGGATATGATATATTTATTGATATGATTGGATATGCAATATTTGTCGGATGCATCCTGCTTCTTGCGGGAATTTATCTGACTGCCCGCAAGGGAATCGACACACACAATATTCAGAGCATGATTTTTGGCGGAAAGACTGCGGGCCCGATGGGTCTTACTTTCAGCGTGTTTGCCGCGTGGATGTGGACAACATCGGTATTCGGCTCTGCGGAGACCTACGCGCTGTACGGCGTTTGGGGTCCCATCAGTTACGTCGCCGGAGCCTGTATTGCCTTTGCAGGATTGATCGGGGTGCTGGTGCTGATCCGGAAACATTATCCGACCGTGGTGACCTGGCTGGAATTCATTCAGATCCGCTTCGGCAGACGCACAAAGCTCTGGTTCTACTTATTCGCGGTCATTGCGCCGGCGTACGTTCTGGTCGAGCAGGGCGTCGGGATCGCGTACGTGCTGGAGACTTTTTATGGGTGTTCCTTCCGGAGCATCTCGTTTTTCAGCGTCATTTTAGCGACGGGATTCGTCTTTTTCGGCGGCATGAAGTCGGTGATCGCCGAGGAAAAAATCGCCTCGCTGATCATTATCGCTGGTTTTCTGGCAGGCGCGGTATGGGTGATTCGCAGCGGGGATATTGCGCAGTTCAGGGACATGCCTTTCACTATGGAAGGCGTCAGTCTTTCCGGCAGGATCGGGACTTCGGCGATTACGTATTTTATCGTCGCCATCGTGATCGCCTTCGGGCAGATCGTCTTCGACCCGGCCTACTACATCAAGGCCCATCTGGCACGCAGCACGAAGGAGATGGCGATCGGCTTCACCCTCGGCGGCATCGTGATATGGGGAGGGATCACCTTGCTCGCGTCGTTATATATGGGGCATGCCGCAATGGTCCAGTCCAGCGATGTGACGGATCTGTTTCACGGTCCTGCAAAAGCCATCTTCAGCTTTATTATCATCATCATCGGAATGAGCACGATCTCCCATTTTATGATCGGATTTCTCGGTGCGTTCTCGATCGATCTGTACCGTACGGTCGTGAAGCCGGAGGGAACCGACAAAGAAAGGATCGTTTTCGGAAGGATCATGATCGTCGCAGTTGGTCTTTCCTGCGCGTCGATCACCATCGCCCTTGAAAACATCAGCCTGCTGACGATTGATGTATTCTGCGCGATCTTTTTCGCGGCGCCTTGTGTGCCGATGCTGATCGGCTTCCTTTCACAGAGAAATTTCGGCAAACTGCCGATCATAGCAACTGTTGCAGGAACCATAGGCGGCATTGCTTTGTGGATGGCGGTCCCGGGCGGCGTTCTGGAAGCGCAGCTGGCCGGACTTGCGGCGGCGATCCTGCTATCGTTTCTCATCATGCTGCCGGGCTTTCTGCACAGGATGCCCTATGATAAATAGAATATAGAATTGGAGGAATCATCATGAGCGTATCAATACAAACTGCCAAAAAACTGATCGAACAGGTCCCGAAAAAACCGCTGGGATTTTTCCCGACGCCGCTGGTCCGTCTGGACAGGCTGTCTGCGGAACTGGGCGTGGACCTTTGGATCAAGCGTGACGACTTCACGGGCAGCAATCTCTTCGGCGGGAACAAGACGCGGAAGCTGGAGTTTCTGATCGGCAAAGCTCTGGCGGAGGGGGCTTCAGCGGTGATCACCTATGGCGCGACCCAGTCGAACCACGCCATGCAGACGGCCTGGGCCGCGGCCAAAAGCGGGCTCAAACCGATCCTGTATCTGGCCGCTGTCGTACCGCCGGATCCGGATGACTTCAAGGCCAATCTGCTTTTGGATGAGATCTACGGCGCGGAGATCCACGTGGTAGATCTGGAAGACGGCAAGTCCTTCGCGGACGCGGAACGCCGCTCCTTCAAGATGGGCAAAAGCCACATTGCCCGTCTGGCCGAAGAGGGTGTGACCGTTTATGATATCCCCATGGGCGGCGCCAACGCATACGGAAGCCTGGGCTATGTCAACGGCATGACCGAACTGGCAGAGCAGATGGAAACCGCCGGCCAGCAGTTCGACTATCTGTACCATTCGACCGGTTCCGGCGGCACGATGGCCGGCCTTGTCGCGGGCAAGAAACTGCTGGGCCTGGACATGGAGATCCATTCCGTCTCCGCGATGGATGTCGGCAGCGATGGATCTTACGAAGCCCGCGCCGCGCGCCTGGCGAATGAAGCGCTGGCGCTGATCGGGGCAGGAGCGGGCGCTGACGGCGATTCGGCGGCGTCCGGTGCTGGCGGTGGTTCGGCGGCGTCCGGTGCTGGCACTTCGGCTGCGGCAACAGTTTCTGCCGATGACTTCGTGGTCGATCAGGATCACTACGCCCCTGGCTACGAGTGCCCGAGCGAAGAGGCGACAGCGGCGATCAAGCTGCTCGCCCGCACCGAGGGGATCCTTGTGGATCCGGTATATTCGGGCAAGGCCTTCGCAGGACTCCTTGCCGACATCCGTAGCGGCCGCGTCCCGGCCGGGAGCAGCGTCCTGTTCCTGCATACCGGCGGATCCACCGTGTTCTTCGCAGAGAAGGAGATCATCGGGGACCTGGTGTAGGGGAAATTCATTAGGGGAAATTCTGTCACGGTGTGTTGCTTTTGTCCTTCTGTTCTGGAAGAGGAGGGAAAGTACAAAAGGGAGAGGCTGGAAGCCTTGATGCTTCGTTTAGCGTTTGTACTTTCGTCCCGGAGGAGGAGGGAAAGTACAAAAGGAAGAGGCTGGAAGCCTTGATGCTTCGTTTGGCGTTTGTACTTTCGTCCCAGAGGAGGAGGGAAAGTACAAAAGGGAGAGGCTGGAAGCCTTGATGCTTCGTTTGGCGTTTGTACTTTCGCCCCAGAAGAGGAGGAAAAGTACAAAAGGAAGAGGATGGAAGCCTTGATGCTACATTTATCGTTTGTACTTTCGGTGACGGTGAATTGACTTTAGGGAGATTGGTGTTAGAATCAAATACGGAGGTGAAGACAACTATGGAGAACAAAGTTAAAGTAGATATTTTTTCAGGGTTTTTAGGCGCCGGTAAGACGACATTGATCAGAAAGCTGATCAAGGAAGCCTACGATGAGCAGCTGGTTCTGATCGAGAATGAATTCGGAGAGATCGGAATCGACGGAGGCTTTCTGAAGGATACGGGCGTTCAGATAAATGAGATGAATTCCGGCTGCATTTGCTGCACTTTGGTCGGGGATTTCAAGACGGCTTTGAAACAGGTTATTGACCAGTATAAGCCGGAGAGAATCCTGATCGAACCGTCGGGCGTCGGCAAGCTGAGCGACGTCATCATCGCCGTGCAGGATGCCGGGATCGAGGAGATTGAACTGAATGGATTCACCACTGTTGTCGATGCGAAACTGTGCAAGATGTACATGGCGAATTTCGGTGAGTTCTACCAGAACCAGGTGGAGCACGCCAGCTCCGTCATCCTCAGCCACACGAAGGGTCTGAGTGAAGCGAAGATCAAAGAGTGCGTGGATATCATCCGCAAGTACAATGATCACGCGTCGATCGTGACGACGGACTGGGATGAACTGACCGGCAAACAGATTCTTGAAACTATGGAACAGAAGAAGACTCTGTCAGCCGAGCTCGACCGGTTAAGAGAAGAGGCGTACGCGGAAGAGGAAGCGCATCATCACGAGCATCACCACCACGGCCATGACCACGATGAGCATGACCACGATGACCACGACCATGATGAGCATGACCACGATCACGAACATCACCACGACTATGATGAGCATCACCACGATCACGAACATCATCATGACCACGACGACCACGATCACGAACATCATCATGACCACCATGATCACCACCACGACCATGACGAGCACGAGCACGATCACGACCATGGTCACCACCACCATCACCACCATGGACACGAAGGCCACCATCACGCAGACGAGGTCTTCAGTGACATCGGTGAGGAGACGACAAAACAGTACACGATGGAACAGATCCAGGCGGCGCTGGAAACACTGCAGGATGAGGAGAAGTGCGGACAGGTGCTCAGAGCGAAGGGCATCGTAGAAGGCAAGGACGGAGCATGGATCCATTTCGACTATGTACCGGGTGAGCCACAGGTGAGAACCGGAAGCGCCGAGCCGACGGGCATGATCTGCGTCATCGGCGTCGACATCAAGCAGGATTACATCCGCACGCTGTTTGATCTGTAATCAATAGATCAGTAACAAAGATCTGCAACAAAGATCTGCAACAAAGATCTGCAATAAAATAAAACTTAGGAGACAAATACATGATGGGCAACTTGGAGAACCCGGTATACCTGTTTACAGGATTTCTGGGATCGGGAAAGACAACATTTATACAGGACCTTTTGAGCGGCAGCGATTTTTATAATGGGGAACGGACTCTGGTGCTGCTTTGCGAGGAGGGTGAGGTAGAGCTGGATGCGGCGCAGTTTGAGGTCCCGGATGTTTTCGTGGAGCGAATCGAACAAGAAGATCTGGATCCGGCGAGGCTCGATGCGCTGGTCGAAAAACACAGTGCGGACCGGGTCATCATCGAGTACAACGGCATGTGGATGCTGGAGGAACTGTTCACTTCCACGCCGGGAAACTGGACGATCTATCAGGAGATGATGTTCGCGGACGCGTCCACCTTCATGATGTACAACACCAATATGCGGCAGCTGGTCTTCGACAAGATGAAGACGGCGGAGCTGGTGGTGTTCAATCGCTTCAGCGAAGACTATGATCAGATGGACTACCACAAGCTCGTTCGCGTGGCTAACCGCAAGTCGAACATCTGCTATGAGTATGAGATCGACAACGTGGTATTTGATGAGATCCAGGACCCGCTGCCCTACGACATGGAAGCGCCGATCATCACGATCCGGGACGACTGGTTCGCTGAATGGTACCGGGATCTTACGGAAAATCAGGACAACTACGAAGGAAAGAAGATCAAAGTCAAAGGACTGGTTGCCCGTGACCAGACACTGCCCGACGACTATCTGGTCTTCGGCAGGCATGTCATGACGTGCTGCGAGGCGGATATCCAGTTCGCCGGACTGGTCGCTGTTTATACAAAGGCCACAAAGTTCAAGACAGGAGACTGGGTAGCAATCGACGCGACCATAAAAATACAGCAGGAAAAAATGTACGGGGAAGAAGGCCCGGTACTCATCTGCAGCAAAATCAGGAAGTGCGAGCCGGCAGACCCAGAAGTCGCGACATTCTGATCGGCGAAGCAGGAGTCGCCACATTCTGATCGGCGAAACAGAAGTCGCCACATACTGATCGGCGAAGCAGAAGTCGCCACATTCTGAACAGTGCAGCGACCGATGACACAGCACCCGATGAAAGGGGAACAATAAAGGAGGAACCAACATGACAAACTTTTATGTGACATATACCATGCCTTCAAAGGAAGACAGAGACGGATACCTGAAGGCGATCCAGGACGAGGGAATCGATGAGATCTCAAGAGGCGAGGACGGATGCATCCGGTACGATTATTTCTATCCGGTCGGATCGGACAACACGCTGTTTTTATGGGAACAGTGGGAATCCAGAGCGCACCAGAAGGCGCACTGCCAGACGGAGCACTTCGCGCGGCTGGGCCAGCTGAAGGAGCAGTTCCACGCAGAGACTGAGATCCAGATCGAGGACAGAGCATAAAGACAAAGCATAAAAGGTAGAAAGTAATGGAACAAAGACTGACCTTTGCACAATATTTTTTGAGGATCTACGACAGAAAGATCCTGAGCGGGGAGATCACGTTCAGTAGATCAGGGATCAATAAGAACAATTTTACCAGACTTTGCATTGACCCTGAGTACGTGATGCCTTTGGAAGAAATACTTACCGTCTGTGAGAAGATGCACCTGACTGAGGAAGAAAAAGAAACACTTTTGTCCTATGTCGAGGAGTAGAAAACCGGCGGATTTTCTGCTATAATATAATACGGCACAGAAGAAAGAGGGACAAGATGACAGAAGCTCAATTTGAGGTAGGACAATATGTAGTGCACGGAACAAACGGGATCTGTGTGGTAGACAGCATCGAGCGGATGAGTTTCACAGCCGGAGCACCCGGTGAGTTTTACTATGTGCTCAGGCAGTATAAGAATCCTTCCAATAAATACTTCGTTCCGATGAAGAATGAAGAAATTCTCTCGAAACTGAGAGAACCCATGTGTAGAGAAGATATTGAAGATATACTAATGGGTCTTTCTGACGGTGACGTGAAATGGCTCAAGGATAGACGGGAGCGGGGAGAATATTTCAGAAGTATTCTGCATGAGGGCGTCAGCGGGCGCCTGCTCAACATGATTACTTGTATATATGAGAAGAAACGGGAGCTTGCCAGAAACGGCAAGAAGCTCTCGGTAACAGACCAGACGACGCTGAAGACAGCGGAGAAACTCGTTGAGGAGGAATTTGCCTGGGTTCTGAAAATGGATCCGGCGGACGTACCCGCGTTCATCCGAAGAAGACTCCACATACAGGAGGAAGAATAAATAAAGCAAATGAGATTCAGATTTGCGCTGATCGCCGCGAAGTTCGCGGCATGGGCGATCAATATTGCCGCCAAGGGAAGAGGCACCAATCTCCCGGGCAAGATCGCGCTTAAAATCGACCCGGATTTCATAAAGCACATCAAAGGTCTCGATCCGGATAAAACGATTTTTGTTACAGGGACCAATGGCAAAAGCACCACAACCAATCTGATGGCCCACGTGTTCAAACGGGCCGGACTGAACGTTGCAGTTAATCTGGAGGGCGCCAACCTCATCGGAGGCGTCGTTGTTTCTTTACTCAAAAGCTGCAGCCTTTCGGGAGAACTCAACGCGGACATCGTGCTGATGGAGACCGATGAACGGTTTTTGCCGATCATCCATAAGCAGCTTCCCGCAAGGCATCTTTGCGTGACGAATGTCCAGAAGGACCAGGTGCAGAGAAACGGAGAACCGGAGATCATCCGCAGGAAAATCCTGTCGGTCATCAATGAGGATATGACCGTTTACGTGAACGGTGACGAGCCGAACGCGCTGAGCCTCGGCGAGAAGGCCGGACGGTGTGTGAAATACGGCGTCGACAGGAATAAGTCCTCATTCGACAAGAAGGACGACTTCTTCTCGGTAACGGCTCCGTGTCCGATCTGCCACGAAGCGATCGTCTATGATCACTACAACATCGACAACATCGGCAGTTTCCGGTGTCCGTCCTGTGGATTCGGCACCGCGGCCAACGACTATCTGGCCTCGGACATCGATTTTGATGCAAAGACATTCCGCGTCGGCGAGAAGACCTACGACTTCAAATACAGTACGCCGTACTTTCTGTACTGCTATATTGCGGCGCTCACAGTAGCGTCCGAATTTGGCATCGACAGCGATGTGGTCAGCAGCGCGTTTGCGGATTTTGCATTACAGGGCGGAAGGATGGAGACCATACAGGTCGGAACGAAGGAAATCAAATACCTGCGCATGAAACAGGAAAACCCGGAGACGGTGCAGTCGGCACTGAATGTGATCGCCGACGATCCGACGCCGAAGATCTTCCTGCTGGGGCTGGATGAGCTGGTCGACTTCGAACCGCATTATACGAATACGTTCTATACTTTTGACTGTGATTTTCGCAGACTGATTGCCTCCGGCATCGAGCGCTGCATCTGCTTCTCAGGTACCGTCGCGTACGACGCAGGCCTGAGGATGCTTTATGACGGCTTTGATACGGATAAACTGACGGTGCTTCCAACCAACGATGACAAGACGATCATCGATGAACTGAAGAAGTACGACTGTGATAACGTTTATCTGATTACCTGGCTGCACAAATACGAAGCGCTGGCGGAATACGTGAAGGGATTGGCTTAGTGGGGGATCAGATATGAACAGGTTTGATAAATTCAATAACATAAGAAAAGAATTCAACAGACAGTCAGAGACGCTCTCCAATGTATCACAGGTCACAGGTGTGAGCGGCTTCCGGCGTCTGCATATACTCTGGCTCTATCCGGATGTGCTGAACATCCATGGGGGCAGGGGAGACGTCATGGCGCTGCTGCATATGTGCAACGTGCTGGATATCCCCGTGGAGATCAGAAGATGTGATGATCTGAAAGAAATCATCGACTGGAACTGGCCGCACATCGTCTACATGACCGCAGGCGAGCTCAAGTGCGTCGATAAGGTTGCAGCATCACTGATCCGGCAGGCCAGTGAAATCAGGAAATACGCCAGCCGGGGAGGCTTCCTCATCGCGAACGGGAGCAGCGGCGCGGCGCTTGCCGAAACGACCGAATTCCTGAATGGGAACGTCGTTCGGGGGGCCGGACTTCTGAACATGACATGGAAGGAACGGGAATCTGTCTGGGGCGACGATATCTGGGTCAGAACAGAGGATGGGCTCGATGTGATCGGCAATCAGATCCAGGTCGCCGATGTGACGCTGGCAGAAGGGCAGAAACCTTTTGGCAAGCTCGTATACGGCAGAGGAAATGACGGAGCATCCGGATGTGAAGGCGCGGTCAGCGGGAGTGTGATCTACACAGGTGTGCTGGGACCGCTCCTCACGAAGAATCCGCGCCTGACAGCGAATTTCATCAGGGCGGCGGCAGTGTTTGCCGGCGTCAGAGTCGGTCGGGATGTCGAGGCGGCTGATATAGAAATCGAGGAGAAGTCGGCGGAGTACATCAAGGCGTTTATGCGAGGGAAAATGGGCTCCGCAGGGGCGTCCACAGAAGCTCCGGAGGCTGCTCCGGAAGCAACTCCGAAAACATTAGAAAAACAATAAATTATTGCTTGACAATAAGTGTCCCTGATGGTAGTATATTTCTTGCGGCGGCTAAGTAAAAGCCAGCCGGTTTGGCGGTGTAGCTTAGTTGGCTAGAGCGTCCGGTTCATACCCGGAAGGTCGGTGGTTCGACTCCACTCGCCGCTACCATGGGAGTTTAGCTCAGCTGGGAGAGCATCTGCCTTACAAGCAGGGGGTCACAGGTTCGAGCCCTGTAACTCCCACCAATACGGTCCGGTAGTTCAGTTGGTTAGAATGCCAGCCTGTCACGCTGGAGGTCGTCAGTTCGAGCCTGATCCGGATCGCCAAATCGACTGCAGAGCGCAGCAATGCGCTCTGTGGTCTATAAAGACAAAAAACTAAATATGGCACTGATATGGCGACATAGCCAAGTGGTAAGGCAGAGGTCTGCAAAACCTTTATTCCCCGGTTCAAATCCGGGTGTCGCCTCCATATCGGTTCTACCGATAGTACTTATTGCGGTGGGTATAGTCAAGTGGTTAAGACAGCGGGTTGTGGCTCCGTTATGCGTGGGTTCGAATCCCACTATCCACCCCAAAAAGTGATGGGGTATCGCCAAGCGGTAAGGCAACGGATTCTGATTCCGTCATGCGCAGGTTCGAATCCTGCTACCCTAGCCAAATGCAGAGCTCCGAGGAGAAATCCCCGGAGCTTTGTCATTTAGCGGAAAACCCAGTAATACCAACGATTCCAGCCGTTTCAAAACGACTGACCCAGAGGCCGCTCCTACTGATCGAAACTACGTTTTCAGGAGATTTATCTCCCAAATGGGAGATGAAATAGGAGATTTTTGAGCCTGCTTTCCGAAGCAAAAATACCAGTACATCATCATCATTTTTTGAGGCCTTTCATGCTCGAATCGACTCATATCTGGATCGGCGCGGTTCGCATAATTGTGGATCGCGCTTTTTTCATTTACACTGCAGAAAAAGGGACAGGATAAGGAGGTGCAGCCATGTCAAAGACGAAATACCGATTCACATATGATGAAGTCAGAGTTATCGTGATCGCCCTGGTGGAACTGAAGAACCAGCTGATCGCCGAGGGAAGATATACTGACGCAGTAGATGAGCTTCTTGTGAGGTTCGTTGATTAGAAATCCTTTCAGCCGGATATCGGAATACATTGCTCTGCATGCTCTATGCGGAGCTTTTGTTATTTCAGAATACCGGAATTACGGAGAAAGGATTAGTTATGGCAACTACAAATGAAACAATGAAAGTTATTGCAAACGGAGTCGATAAGAAGGAAGAACCGGAAATCATCATGGGCGGCAAAGTAATCGCTGTAGAGGTGCCGGATGAACTGGCGGAGATCTTTGAGGGAATTATCGGATCACTGATTGAGAAGAGTGAAAGCGCAGAGGCAGAATCCCCAGAGAATAACGACAGCAACGGTGGAGACTGGGACGATGATGAAGAGTTAACAGAAGCAGAAGAACTGGCAGCAGACATCGCCTACTGGCTCGCACATCGTGCATCAGACAATTTGATGAAGGTTGCGAAGGAAGAACAATTATCTACAGAGTCGATGCTGGCTATCGTGAAATGTTTTGAGAAAACGGACTCTGAGAGCCTTGTTTCCATGTTATTGTGATTGACTGGTACGCCAATGGGACCAGAGATCATGTGGGAATCGTGGAAAGCTGTGATGGGAGGACCGTGCATACCATCGAGGGAAATCGGACAGATCAGGTCGGGAGGGGGTCGTATGCTGTTGGGAGTGGGACGATATTTGGGTATTTTGTTCCGAAATACTAGCGGGTGCCAGACATTGGAGATTCAGATCGAATAGACGGCGAATTCTTACCGGCTAGTGAAAGGACGATTGTAATGCTTTCTTGAATAACGTATAATATAAATACCTGTATTTATCTAATGGTTTAGCAATAATGAGCAAGACAAATACCGCATTAATGCTAAAAGTTGAGAAAGGTGATATATGCCAAAGATAATGAATAGTCCCTATAAGGGATCCGCTCAGATAACCAGAGAGCAATTCCTGTTTTATGAGATGAGAACGACGGCAAAGCTCATGTGTGAAGGACTTAAAGATGAAGAGGTAATAGATCGTATTGTAGAGAATAACCTGTTTCAGTATCCCACGGAGAAGTCTATCCGTCAGATGGCAAAAGTCTGTGTCAACAGACTTAAGGCTATGGGGGATGAGGATCTAATCAAGGCAGTAGCGTCGCAGTCATCGGAGACAGCGAAGCAGATTTGCATGTATGCAATGATGAAGCGGTATCGGTTGGTATGGGATTTCATGATTACGGTAATTGGTGAAAAATACCGGATGCAGAACCTCTCATTCAGTCAGATGGATGTGAATGTATTCTTCATGCAGCTGCAGGAACAGGATGACTATGTGGCCGGATGGAGTGAGACTACAGTAAAGAAGATTCGCCAGATCCTGATCCGTGTGTTGGCGGAGAATGAGTACCTGGATAATATCAAGGCGAATCATATCAACCCGGTATGGCTGAATCCCGTACTGGAAAATGCAATCAGAAGTAATAACGATGACCGGGCACTCACGGCGTTTAACTGCTTCTCATAGGAGGAAACATGAGCAAGATAAACGAGAGACTGGACAGTCTTAAATTAGAGATACAGAAGCCGGAGTTTCTGGAAGGTAAAGGCTTAAGCAATGAGGTCAATATCCGTATCTTCTGCTATGACCCAGCGGAGGAAATGGCTGTGCGCCATTTCACAGAGCAGCTGATTGTGGATCAGTCGTTGGACTGTCATCTGATCGAGAAGAACCTGTATAAGGTGTTCCTGTCCATCTGCGATGACAAGAGGATTACAGATAAGGCTTCTCAGATGGAAGAAAAGAAAGGGAAGGATTTTCTTTTCAAGAATCTGCAGAAGATCGCCAATAATAAGAACTTCGTGGAGAAGATGCAGTACGAACCACATGAGCCGGGTGACGTGCTGTTGCTGACCGGTGTGGGAGAAGTTTTCCCGTTCATGAGGATTCATTCTCTTCTTGAAGCTCTGCAGCCGGAGTTTCCAGACATTCCGATTCTGGTGATGTATCCAGGCAAGTATGACGGCAGGTTTGTGAGACTATTCGATAAGCTGGAGGCGAATCCGTATTATCGCGCATTCAATATTGTAGGAGGTAGTGACAAATGAGAATACAGCAAATGTTCCATGACGACATCGACAGAAAGATCAACGGCGTCGTCAAGGTCGATCAGGATACCGCAGATGTTCTGAAGCAGGAAGTGAAGGAATATGTCATTACGCGCGATATCCGCAAGCACATGATTACCTTCTTCAATAACTATGGTGAATCCTTCCAGGAGCCGACAGCGGATGTGGGAGTATGGATCTCCGGATTCTTTGGAAGTGGTAAATCTCACTTTCTGAAGATGCTGTCCTATCTGCTGGAGAATAAGGAAGTGGATGGCAGGAAGGTCGAGGATTACTTCCGGGAGAAGTTTGACGATGAGGCGACATTCATGCCGATCGCAAGCGCAATCCGAGGAGAGACCGACACGATCCTTTTCAATATCGATATTGAGGGATCCATCAATAAGGACAAGACAGCAGTGCTGCGTGTCTTCGCAAAGATGTTCTATAACTATCTGGGCTTCTATGGTGAGAATCTGAAGTGCGCGAAGATGGAGCAGTTCATTGATAAAAAAGGCAAGACCGAAGAGTTTCGCAGGGCGTTTGAGGAAAAGAACGGTTCTCCGTGGGTAGAGTCCCGTGATGCCTTTGCGTTCTTTGAGGACGATGTGGTGGATACGCTGGTGGAAGTGCTGGGAATGAGTGAGACTGCTGCTCATAACTGGTTTGACGGCACAGAGACCATTGAGACATCCATCGCACAGCTTGTATCAGAAATGAAAGAATACGTGGATAGCAAGCCGAAGGATTTCCGCCTGTTGTTCATGATCGACGAAGTTGGCCAGTATGTCGGTGATAGCATTGATCTTCTGATGAACCTGCAGTCACTGGTAGAGAAAATCGGAAGCGAGTGCAACGGCAAGATCTGGGTGGTCTGCACCGGTCAGGAAGCAATTGATGAGATCATTAAGACCAGACAGGATCAGTTCTCACGAATTCAGGCTAGATTCAAGACCAGACTATCTCTGACCTCTTCTTCTGCGGATGAAGTTATCCAGAAGCGTATCCTTCAGAAGAAGGAAGAAGTCACACCGCAGCTGGAGGGGGTCTACAACGAAAATGATTCCGTGCTGAGAAATCTGTTTTCCTTCACGGATGCCATTCTGGATATCAAAGGATACAGTGGGCCGGGAGAGTTTGCAAGGAACTTCCCGTTCGTACCGTACCAGTTCATCATCATGCAGAAGGTATTCTCCGAGATCCGCAAGCACGGCAATTCCGGAAAGCATCTGTCCGGCGGTGAGCGTTCCATGCTCTCCGGATTCCAGGAAGCTGCACAGAAGATCGAGGATAAGGACGAATATGCACTGGCACCTTTCTATCTCTTCTATGATACGGTTCACACATTCCTTGACAGTTCTATCCGCCGAGTTATCGAGCGCTGCCAGAAGGCGGCTGACACGAATGCCGGCATTGAACAGCAGGATGTGGCCGTGCTGAAGCTTTTGTATCTGGTTCGTTACATCGATGATATCAAGGCAAATCTGGATAATATCGTCATCCTGATGGCAGATGATATCCGCATGGATAAGATTATCATGCGTGAGCAGGTGAGAGGATCCCTGGATCGTTTGATGAGCCAGAACTATATCGGACGTACCGGAGATACCTATAATTTCCTGACGGATGAAGAGCAGGAGATAAAGATAGAGATACAGAAGACACCGGTAGATACCGCGACAATCGTAGAACGTATCGCGCACATGATCTTTGGTGATATCTATACGGCAAAGAAGTTCCGCTATGGCAAGTATGACTTCGCCTTCGATCAGATGGTGGATAATACCACAGTCGGCGCTGTGACCGGCGGCATGAGGCTGAAGATTATGACCGTAGCGACGGATTCTGCTGAAAAGGCAGAGCTTCGTCTGATGACGGAGTCTTCCGGTCAATCCATCGTAGTACTGGCGGACACTCCGTATTATGAGTCCCTGGAAAATGCTATGAAGATCCGGAAGTATGTGAAGCAGAGAAATGTGGCACAGCTTCCGAAGAGCGTGAGAGATATCATTGCCAACTACCAAAGCGAAGCGGACAAATATGAGCAGTCCGCTCAGGGTGAACTAGCAGATGCTATCTCCAAGGCTCAGTTCTATGTAGACGGAGAAAAGATTGAGGTTAAGGCAGCAGCCGTTTCCTCCAAAGAAGAAGATCCGGTCAAGAGAGATTATGAGATCAAGAAGGGCAAGGCAAGAAGTGTCATTGACCAGTCTCTGGATTATCTGGTTTCCCATGTGTACAGCGACCTTGATCTTATCAGGGAGAATGCTGAGTCCGATGCAGATATCATCGCGCTTCTGACCGGTGCCAACAATATGATCCCTGGCACGGAGCCAAACAGGGATGCCGCTGCCAAGGTGGAAGAATATCTGGAAATGCAAGACCGCAAGCACTTACCGACTTCTATGGCGGATGTACAGAGCAGATACCAGGCGATCCCTTACGGATGGCGTGAGATAGACATTGCTGCCGTTGTGGCTCTTCTCATCATCAATCAGAAGGTTACAATCAAGTATGCCGGATCCACCGTGCAGCCGAACAATCCAAAGCTGCCGGATATGCTCCGTAAGAAGAGTGAGATCGGTAAGACACAGATATCCAAGAGACAGGTGGTGTCTGCTACAAGAATGAAGGCGGTCAAGGATCTGCTCCGTGACTACTTTAATCTAATGGATGTGCCGGCGGATGAAGACGGCCTTATCCAGTTTATCATTGAAAAATTTGAAGGCCTGCAGAAACGCTATGAGGATCTGTTGGCAAAATACGAGGGACACAAGTATCCGGACAAGAATGTGGTCAGCAACTCCATTACTGTCGTTAAGGACGTTTTGTCGCAGCAGAAGGATAATGTGGCTCTGATTGAGCATGTCCTGCATAAAGAAGATGACTTGTATGCTGTTCAGGAGGATATACAAAATGTAGAGGAATTCTTTAAGACACAGGTAACGGTCTTTGATGCCGCGGTGAAGTTTGATCAGGATTTGCGAAATGATCTGGACTATATCAAGAAGGATGAAGAAGCGAATCGGGCACTGAACACGATCCGCCTGATTACCATGATTCCAACAAACGAGAAATATGATTACAAGAGGATTCCGGAGCTGAATGGCCTGATGGCAAAGGTGAAGGCATCCCATGATGTCATGCTGGAAGAAAAGAGGTCAGAGCTCTTGGAAGTAGCACGTCAGTGCATGGCTGAGATTCATCAGGCAACAGATGGAGGTAATCCGACAGCCAAGGCGATCAGTGATAAGGCTGATACCTATTATGAACAGCAGAAGGAGAAGATTGCAGAGACAACCAGTTTGGCATTGATGGAAGGCTTCCCAATCCCGATGTGGAATTACAGGGATGACGCAGTTTCAAAGATTGATTTCACAAAGCAGCCGCCAAAACCGGTAGTTCCAGTGAAGCCTGTTGATCCTGATAAGCCTGTTGTTAAAAAGACATACAAGCCTATCTTTCGTCAGTCTCTTCTGAAAGCGGCAAGATTGGAAAGTGATGCTGAGATCGATGCATATGTGGACAAGCTCAGAGATCAGTTGAAGACACTGCTGAAAGGATCTGACGGTATTGAACTTAAGTGAAGGAGAGTCAATCATGGACAAGAATGCAATAAAGAAATATGCGATCTGGGCACGTAATGAGCTGATTGCCCGTGTCACACAGAAGGCTGAGCAATATGAGATTACAGAACAGAACATCACTCCAGCGGATGCAGATAGCATTGGTGGAAGGGTACTTACTGCGACAGAAAAAAAGCAGAGACAAGCATTGATCTCCAAGATTAATCATGATGGTTTTGGACGGGTTATGGAAGAAGTGGCTTATACCTGGTTCAATAGGCTTACAGCGCTTCGTTTCATGGAAGTAAACAATTATCTTCCAAGCCACACGAGAGTATTCACAAATGATGCAGGAGAATATAAGCCTCAAATTCTTGCTGATGCTATTCAGTTGGAATTTGATGGTCTTGATATGAATAAGGTGTTTGAACTGAAGGACGAGAATAAGACAGAAGAATTGTATAAGTATCTTTTGATTACTCAGTGTAATGCATTGTCTTCAATTTTGCCACGTATGTTCCAGAAGATTGAAGACTATACTGAATTACTCCTTCCTGATTATCTGTTGCGTGAGGGCAGTGTAATAGAGCAGATGATTTCCATGATTCCGGAAGAAAACTTTGACGTCAAAACTGAAGGTGGACAGATTGAAATAATAGGATGGCTTTACCAGTTTTATATTTCAGAAAAGCATGAGGAGGTTGTAGATCCACTTCATGGAAAGGTTGTGAAAAAGGGTGAAGTTCCAGCGGCAACACAGCTTTTTACAACGGATTGGGTGGTTCGCTACTTAATTGACAATTCCGTGGGAAGATATTGGATTGAAAGAAATCCTGATAGTCAATTGACTCAGACATTGGATTATTATGTTAATCCAAAAGAGTATGATTTAGAAAGAAATGATGAAAAGATTGTGCCGCAGGATGTTACAGTGTTTGATCCGTGTGTTGGGTCTGGACATTTTCTGGTTTATGCTTTCGATGTATTAATGAAGATTTATAGAGAATTTGGCTATACGGACAGAGACGCAGCATCAGAGATTGTGAAAAACAATCTGTTTGGTCTTGATATAGATGGACGCGCAGCGCAGCTGGCATATTTCTCTGTGATGATGAAAGCTCGTCAATATGATAGACGATTCTTTTCACGTAACATCCAGCCTAACATTTATGAAATAATGGAGAGTAATTCTGTGGATACACTTAGCATAGAGCATTTCTGTGTAAATGAATCCATCAGAAAAGATGTTGAAGGTATTTTAACAGTTCTTGATGATGCAAAAGAATATGGTTCGCTTCTTGAAATCCCGACAGTGGATTTTGGCCAGATCAATAAACGCTTTGAGGAAATTAGTAATGATATCAGTATATATAGTTCTTACTTATTAAATGATTTAATGTTGATTATACGTCCAGCAGAGGTGATGAGTAGAAAATATGCAGTCGTAGCCACGAATCCGCCTTATCTAAATAAATATGACGCAAAACTAAAAAAGTATTTACATGACAACTATAAGGATTTTTGGAACGATTTGTTTAGTGTATTTATTTATAGAAATGGTTTATATTGCAAATCGGAAGGATACACTGGTTTCATGACACCTTTTGTCTGGATGTTCATCAGTTCATATGAGAAACTGAGACGGTATATTCTTGACAAGAAAGAAATTACTACGTTAATTCAATTTGAATATTCAGCTTTTTCCGATGCCACCGTACCAATTTGCAGTTTTGTTTTATGCAATCATAAAAGAAAATCGATGGGAGATTATATAAGGCTCTCTGATTATACTGGAGGAATGGATATTCAAAAAAAATATTTTCTTGATGGTATAAAAAACATCAGGGAGTGCGAGTATGTTTATAGTGCAAACCAAGAGGATTTTTTAGCAATCCCAGGTTCTCCGATTGCATATTGGGCAAATAAGAATATATTTAGAGACTTCCAAATAGGTAAGCCTGTTGGTGAAATTGCAGATGTAAAACGAGGCATGACTACATCCGATAATAAACGTTTTCTTAGATTTTGGCCCGAAGTTAGTTGGAATAAAGTGAAAATAGATGCTCATGATAAAGAAGAAGCTTTACAATCAAAGGCAAAGTGGTTTCCCTATAGTAAAGGTGGCGGATATCGTAAATGGTATGGTTATCAAGAGTTTCTGATAGATTGGGAGAATGATGGGGAAAATGTCATTGGTTTTGCGAAAACAATTAACAAATCCTATACACGGACAATTGTTAATATCTCCTATTACTTCAGGCCTTCAGTAGGGTTTTGTTATATTACTTCAGGCCCATTTAGTATGAGATGGATACCGGAAGGCTTTTTGTATGACTCCGGTGGGCCAGGAATGTTTGCAGATGAAAAAACAAGAATAAAGCTTATTGCTTGTATGAATAGCAAGCCAGCGCAAGTAATCTTAAAAATGCTAAGTCCTACAATAAATCTACAAATTGCAGATGTTGTCAGAATGCCATTTATTTTTGATGAGAAGCGGTTTGAAGAAATTAAAATGTTAGTGCTTCAAAACATAAAAATATCAAAAGATGATTGGGATTCGTTCGAGACATCATGGAACTTTGCGACACATCCTTTTTTAGAATCCGGGCGCTGTTTTTATCAGAATGGAGATATAAAAACGATCAAGCAGTCTTTTGCTGTGTGGAAAGAGGTGTCAAATGAAAGGTTCAACAGACTTAAAGAAAATGAGGAAGCATTGAACAGTATTTTTATACAAACATATGGCTTAGAAGACGATCTCACTGCAGACGTGGATATAAAGGATGTAACAGTATACAGGGCTGATCTTCAGAATGATATTCGAAGCTTTATTTCATATGCAGTTGGATGTATATTTGGCCGGTATTCCATAGACTCCCCAGGGCTGGCTTATGCCGGTGGGGCATGGGATGACTCGAAGTATGTGTTATTCAAGCCAGATAAAGATGCCATTCTTCCAATCTGTGATGATGAGTATTTTGACGATGATATTGTAGGGAGATTTGTGAAATTTGTAGAAGTCGTTTACGGATCGGAGACGCTTGAAGAAAACTTGAAATTTGTAGCGGATTCACTCGGTGGAAAAGGAACTTCCCGTGAGGTTATTCGCAGCTATTTTATGAATGACTTTTATGCTGATCATTTAAAGGTTTACCAGAAGCGTCCGATTTACTGGCTCTTTGATTCTGGAAAGAAAAACGGATTTAAGTGTTTGGTATATATGCACCGCTATAAGCTGGATACCATAGCGCGAATTCGTACGGATTATGTTCATGAACAGCAATCCCGATATCGTACCGCCATTGATGATTACAATCAGAGAATAAGCAACGCATCTTCTTCTGATAGAGTTAAGCTAAACAAGCGGCTGCAGGTATTACAGGCACAAGCTATTGAGATTAGAGAATATGAAGAAAGAATCCATCATTTGGCGGATCAAATGATTTCGATTGACTTAGATGACGGGGTTAAGTATAACTATGAGATATTTAAGGACGTCCTTGCAAAGATAAAGTAAAAATTGGAGGAAGGCATATGAAGATAAAAGTGTATATCAATAAATCTGAGTTTAGTGCCATGGGATTCTATAGTAATGGAACAATTACCGTACAAAAAGGGAGCACTATTAATCCCGCTTTTGCACCGTATATAAAGGGTATTTCATTTGCAAGGAATAGTCGAGAAGATAAACAAATTGTTGATGAAAACTGGAAAGTACAAAAAGACCATGAATTCCCCAGTCCATCTACAGCGGCACAATTTGTAATGGGTCAAAGCAGGGATGGTTACGATGCGTGGAAAGTTGAAGACGGAAGGTCATTAGGACAGTACCTTGAGGAGCACGGACTTCGCGAAAGAAAACGTAGGAAGAAGGGTTAATCTATGGAATTAGATAAGACTGTTCGGGAATTAAATCAGAGATTTGCGGCACCACTACCGGAGTTCTATAAACGCCGTATCGTATTCTGGTACGACGAAGATGGAGAGTTCCAGGACAGACTGGATGAGGTGATGCTGAACAATGCAAAGATTCTGGCACTGACAGGCACCAATAACTTTGCTGTAAAAAAAATGTTGTCAGTGGACGATACCACAAGTAACTATCTGGTGTATTGTCCGCTGTCCTATGAGAAACCGGAAGAAAACTGGCTTCTGGATATTGAATTATATAGCGAAGAGTTCCGGGCGGATCTGATCTCTATC
>Ga0256405_10005631_pt1 | contig 21282 bp, 17 predicted proteins | sample RumenRJG_02DNA_FD_189096 | JGI IMG/M metagenome (GOLD analysis project Ga0256405, IMG submission 189096) | Bovine rumen microbial communities from Lethbridge, Alberta, Canada - RJG_02 | ecosystem: Host-associated > Mammals > Digestive system > Stomach > Rumen | place: Canada: Alberta... | reverse complement strand
CAGCGGCACAGCCACATTCGAGCTATTGGCTATACCTACAGCCACGGGAGTAAAGGCGGCGATGGTTCCCACAGACGTACCGATTGACAAGGAAATCAGGCACGACGCTATGAACAGACCAGGCAGCAGAAACGATGAAGGCAGACACCAGAGGGTGAGATTCACCACAGCGTCCACCGACCCCATCTTCTCAGCCGAATTGGCAAAGGCACCGGCAAGCAGGAATATCCACAGCATCAGCATCATGTTGCCGTTTCCCGCACCCTTGGCAAAGATCTCAAGTCTCTCGTTCACCGTACCCTTAGTGATGAACACCGCATAGACGGACGACACCAGAAAAGCCACAGTAATCGGGACTATGTAGAAATCCCCTGCCACCACACTTGCCACCAGGTAGAGGCAAAGCAGGAAAATCAGCGGAGATAAAGCCTTCAATGCCTTCACAGAGTCACACCGTTTTTGAAAATTGCAATTTCCTGATAATTCTTACGTTCGTTCCATGTAGGTTCACCGTTAGCCACAGCCACCACCTTGTTCACAAATTCCGCAAAGACCTGCTGCATGCTGTTCCCTTCCACCAGAGAGCCAGCGTTGAAGTCAATCCACATAGGTTTACGGCTGGCAAGAATAGAGTTTGTGGAGATTTTCACTGTCGGAACGAAAGTGCCAAACGGAGTACCGCGTCCCGTGGTGAACAGCACCATGTGGCATCCGCTCGCAGCCAATGCTGTCGATGCAACCAAGTCGTTGCCCGGAGCCGAAAGCAGGTTAAGTCCCTTGGTCTCAAGGCGCTCACCATAAGCCAGAACGCCCTTCACAGCACTCTTGCCGCACTTCTGAGTACATCCGAGAGCCTTGTCTTCAAGGGTGGAAATACCACCCTTCTTGTTGCCAGGCGAGGGATTCTCTCCCACCGGTTCACCATGACTCAGGAAATAGTCCTTGAAATCATTGACCAGCTTCACCGTCTGGTTGAACAGCGACTCGTCGGCACATCGGTTCATCAATATCGTTTCAGCCCCGAACATCTCCGGAACCTCGGTCAGCACAGTAGTTCCGCCCATCATCACCACGTAGTCGCTCAGCACACCGAGCAGCGGATTGGCAGTAATACCGGAAAAACCGTCGCTTCCACCGCATTTCAGTCCTATTCGCAGTTCGCTCAGAGGCACATCCTGACGCACATCCTTCCGCATCTCTGTTGCAATTTCGCGAAGCAATCTCATACCCTCCTCCACTTCATTTCCATCAACATCCTGAGCCACCATCAACTTAATGCGGTTGTGGTCATAATCACCCAGCATCTTCATGAACTCATGAGGTTGATTATTCTCACACCCCAACCCTACTATCAGCACCCCACCGGCATTGGGATGCAGCACTATGTCGCGTAGCACCTTACGGGTGTTCTCATGATCCTCGCTCAGTTGCGAGCATCCGTAATTGTGTGGGAAAGCGGCAACCCTGTCAATTCCAGACACCTCAAACTCCTTAAACTCCTTGACCCCCTTGAACTCTTTGAACTCTTTGAACCATTTGCACTCTTTTGAAGCATTGCTTAAGCCTAATTCCGATTTAATCCTGTCAGCCAATTGGTTAACAATCCCGTTAACACAACCCACCGTAGGCACAATCCACAGTTCATTCCTTATTCCCACATCACCGTTACGCCTGCGGTAGCCCTTGAATGAGACTGGCAATCCCTCCACGTTTACATCCACCTTTGCGTCCTCACCTCCGGCAATCTGTTCGGCTGTGAACACAGGCTTGTACTCATAGCTGAGCAATCCTTTCAGGTTGGTCCTGATGTGGCGATCATCCACCCATTCACCGGCACGGTGTGCTTCCTTCAGCCTTCCGATGGGATAACCATACTTAATCACATTCTCGCCCTCCTGCAGATCAGTCAGCAGGAATTTATGTCCGGCAGGCACCTCAGTCAGCAGCGTCATCTCTGTGTCGTCCACGGTTATACGTTCGCCCTTCTCCAGCGGTTCTATTGCCACCGCCACATTATCACTTGGATTGATTCTTAGAAACTTTATCATTTTAACCTGTGATTAATTGTATTTTATACCACAAAGTAATATTATATAATTGACAATGCAAAATCATCATGCCATTTTACGTAAATTATTAGTAAATATGCAAGGAGAGCATCACGTACTCCGCAGCAAGGTTATAAAGTTATAACTTCGGGGGAGCTTGATGCTTACATGTCTGAAAAATTTCACTCTTATTTCCTCCGCGTTAAAGATAATTAAACATGGAAAAAATTAACCTTATACATTAAAAATAACACCTGATTATTTTGTAAATTCTTACTAGCGAAAAGAGATGAACACACTAGTTGGCACAGACAAAATTCTTTTTGACTACGCCAGAAAAATCTTTTTACCGCAGACATATTATTTTTCATGTGTGGAGGCAATTATTTCATGCTTGCTGGCTTGTGATTTAGTTCCGAATTTCGCAATCTCCTTTTTACCTAAAACCAAAACTATTATGGAAAAAGGTATTCTTAAAAAGACTTCACCTGTCATTATTGATAGATTACCTTCAAGCACCGATTGCCGTCTTGAAGGATGTACATGCCCTTGCGCTTAGTATCAGTGACCCGTATGCCGTTAGCAGTGAATACACGAGCATTGGACAGATTGTCAAAAGTGACGTTGTTGATATCTGTTGTAACCTCAATGGCTGATTTAGTCAGTACAGTTCGTGACTCATCGGAAAGATAGAGTGTATAATTACCTGTTTCCAAAGATAAGGGCACAGAAACAGGAATGGTATACTCCACCCCATCGTTGGACACTGGCTCATCTGACTGCCAAAGCATCTCAGCCGATTCGTCAAGGGCAGAGCTGTTGGAAGAGACATAGAGCTGGAGCGAAGAAATGGACAGTGTACTGCTGTTTGTGACAAGCACTGTTGCTTCCAGTTGATTGGTATTGCCATAAACTATGTGGCTATCGATGCTTGTCTGTATATTTCTAGTGTTAGGATGGATGCCATAGACAATTTCCTGACCTTTGGAAAATCCTCCCATAGAGTCATCGGAATCATCTACCGGATAGTAACCGTCGCCTGAGCCTCCCCATCCGAAATTGAAATGAAAGAGGTTTGTTTTGCTGTCGTAACCGTCAAGGACAAAAGCGTGACCGCCCTCGTCACTTCCCCCACACATCACAGGTCGTCCCATGTTTAATTCCCCATAGAGGATGGTCTCCCATTGTTCCTGAGTACACTTTGCACGTGTGATATAAGACGAGCGCAGGCGGAATTGTGAATACATGGCATTGGATGCGTCAAAAATGCTACCGCCTGTGGATGATGCATAGTTAAGGTATGACGTGGTACCGAGCACATAGCATAGCTGCGCTGCTGCCGCACGTGACTCTGGCGAATCGCTGCTAGTGTATCTGTCGCGAATGAGATTCCAGTTGTTAGGACTGCCTTTGGGTATCACCTCTGTTACCGGTGCTCCACCATAGATGTAAGTCGGTGTGTCCCTGAGTGTGTATTCTGGATTGTCGCGACGCCAGTAATAGGTTATCTGAGCGGCTGCTATCGCCACACATCCAGCAACGGTTTTCACGTTGCCATCAGCGATAACCGGTGAAAGATCATTATATGGTGAATTCTGATGCCAATGGCAGGTAAGCAGCGGCTCTATGTCGGTCTTGGAATCTGTTTGTGCTCTCCTGCCCTTGAGTATTGCCGCAGACTTGAGGCATGCCTGGTGTTTCAGCACTTCAGACAGTGCGGGCGGAATCTGATCAGTATTCCAATTGCTTTCGGTTGAGAACCCGATAACGGAGCGCGCAGCTTCACTATGTAGCGACACGACCACGAAGCCCTTGTGTCCGCTTGTCTGGAACACACAGTAGTCGGACGTATGGCTGACCACCTCCACACTTTTATTTCCAAGGAAATCGGCAGCAATGGCTTTTGCTTCATCCAAGGGTCGGACTTGCGCATGCACTGTGACAGAGACAAAAAAAAGGGTCAGGAGATTGAATAGTAGTCGCATAATAATCGGACAGAATTTACAAGTTGATAATTTGAAAAAAAATGTCATGAGACGGCACTCATTAGCGCCATCTCATAACATTTGATAAAGAGTATATACTATTTCTTTTTTGGAACACGCAATTTAGCGCCTGAGTCAGAAGAGGTATAGGTGTTCCAATGATTGTTGTCAGCTATACCGAAATATGGGTTTCCTACCTGGAAATAGTCCCAGTAAGCGAGATAAGTCTTACCACTTACGATGTTGTATGATGCTTCACCATATCCTGTGAAGTATTGGGTACCTTCGGGAACATAGCCAAACTGAACTCTAACTTGCGGTGACAGAATGTAGAAATAACCATAGAGGTTTGTCTTGAAGAAAGTCCAATCTTTGTCAAAGTCGGAAGGTTCATCATTTGAAGAAAGGAAATACCAGTTGTTTTGACCGCCATCGTCAAGATAGATGTATTTATTAGAAGTGTTTGGATTAAGACGATAACCTTTTGCTATATTACGTCCATATACGCACAAAGAGCGAATACCGTTATCTGCAACTGTACCATAGGTACTCTCGCTCTTATACTGGAAATTCTGATAGTAGACATATCCCACTGCGCCTACTGGTGAAGGAGACAGTGCCACATTTGCACTCCTGCCTGATGTAACATTGAAGGTCTGGGCATCGTATGACATAATGCAATAACTTGAATGTCTGTTATCTGTACTCAGCACAGCAGAGGAAAGTCTTTCCTTGTTCTCAAGAGTCCACCATGAAGCATCGTCTCCTGAATTATTGTCGGCAAATGTAAGTGTTGACACTGCAGTGTAAGTTCCTTCCGGCAAACGGAGAGTTGTTGTATACTGGTTTGTATTGGTTGAGTAATACAGCAATGAGTCAACAAGATAGCCGTCGCTGTCGTAGAAGAGAGTTCTCACCTGTATATAACACTTATATTTAGAGTTGAAAATTCTGTAATCATCTGGCAGCTGTGTTGAGAGATTATGCTTAGTATCGAGATAATCATAGCTCTGATAGAAATTGTCCAGGGAAACCGACACATTTACTTCAAAGGATTCATCTACTTCAACGTCGTCGTTCGAAGAACATGAGCCGAGGAACATTCCTGTTACTGCGGCAAGGAGATAAAGGTGTTTTTTCATTTTCAATAAATGTTTGTTTGATTGACAAAAACGTTTCAAAAAATTAGAACTTGCCAAGATTGAAGAGCCATGCAATTGAAATCTCAGCTGTGCTCATCTTGCTGTTCATCTGCTTCGACAAGTCACTTGTGCCAATGTAGTAGCGTGCATTGATGTCAAGTCCTGTGTTAGGAATAGTGTAGCCAAGTCCAATGATAGGACGACATTCGAAACCACCCAACTTGCTTCCGCCATTGTCTACATTATATGTAATGATTCCAGCTTTTGAAGTTTGTGCTGTAAGTGTCTTAGGACTGCGTGAAATGGTTCCAGCCAAGGAAACACCAGCTTCTACATAGAGGGAATTGAGACCTGAAATCTTGGCAAACGGATAAACTTGGGCAAAGACAGGAGCTGCGAAATAACCCAAAGAAAGGTCGGCATTCTCCTTTCCATCCTCATCTGTGGCAACAGTCTTAACAATGTTATTCATGTACTTAAGTTCAACTCCCACAGCGAAATATCCGGTTCCGCCTACAGAGTTCTCGGAAGCCTTGCCAAAACGAGCCTTGAGCTGAGCACCTGCGGAAAAGCTTGTGCCTGTGGCATCGTACAATTTAACTTTTGAAGGCTGAGTCATGGAAGTAATTGCCAAGCCTACCTTCGGACCGAAGAAGAATGCATTGTTCTTTTCCTTTGCATAGCTGTAACTGTCTTCATAGTCGTCAGACTGAGCGAAAGACAAAGATGATACTGCCATTGCAGCGATTAATAATAGAATCTTTTTCATTGTTCAGAATTTTTTTGTTAATAAATATAGTTAGTTGATTAATAATTTTGTTAAAAATATAAGTTGGTTAATATCAATGTACTCCCTGATACGGACATTCGCTGATCTTCTTGCCGCAAGTTGGACATTTCTCTTCCTTTTCAGGTTTCAATTCGTTGTGGTTGCCATGACACACATCCAGATCCTTTCCGCAAACAGGACAGCGTTCCTTCATAATGAATGAGTAAGAGAGTTTGCCCTGATAAAGCTCAAGACCATCGCCCCATACTTTAAGATTGAAATCCATAGTTCCCGACCTGCTGGGTTTAACCGTGAAAACGAATGTATCCTCTTCACCGCTCATGTTCACAGTCATCACATTCCCAGCTTGATCTGTCAGTTCCGCAGAGCATCTGTCGGTCCATACACCAGGAACGGAAAGACGGAATTTACACTGCACGCTGTTGCCCTCATAGAAGTTCTGTGGCTCGCTCATCACCGCATGTGAGAAACTCTGGCTTCCTATATACCTTAATATACCTTTTTGTCCATTAATGTCCACTATTGCCAAATTATCATCAAAGGATGAAGCCTGGTTGAATTTTGTGTAAACGAGTGGTTTGCCGTTTACATTGAAGACATACATGCCGTCTCTTGTCACAGGCTCCAAACAACGGTCTCCATGATAGCGACTTATTGATTTGTACGGGATTTCCTTGGTTCGTCCACTTACCGACTGATAGCAGAAGAGATAATCCATTTCGGTGTTCTTCACCTTTCCGACTTTCTTCAAAGGTCCCTTGGCATGAGAATCCCATAGGAAATAGGAACGATCGCTGCCGCCGTATTCATCAAAGACATAAGCTGTGCCATTGTAGACATTGGTGCAACCGCCTATGGCTGCTCCTACTCCGGTACCACCATAGGTGAATTTCATTTCACGCCCTTCCTTGTCTATGAGAACATACTTTTTTTGCTTAATAACCGCAGCATAGCCCTCGGTAAAAGGTTTTATGCGCTTGAAAGAACCGTCAAAGCCTATAACGGGGTATCCGGCTTTGTCGATGTAACCCGTAGCTCCAGAAGCGTCAGCTACTGACAAAAGACCGTCGGAGTAAAACTTCTGACCTGCCAAGGTGTAGTACTTTTTAGAGAATGGTACGTAGCTGAAATCATCAGTGAGATATCCTGTGACACGTTCTCCTTGAGCATCTTTAGCAGTCAGTAGTGATATGTGTTCGTAAAACTTGCTAATATCATCGTTCTCGATAGGTGCGATAATGGTTCCATCGGAATTAATCAGACCTATTTTCCCGTTTTGAGTAACAATATAAAGATTTTGGGCTATTCGTATCACATCCTGATAGTTACGCGGCTCCATCTGCCACATCACAGTTTGGCTCTTTGCCAAGACAAAGAAACTTGCAAACAGGATAGAAAATAAAACTCTTTTTTCCATTATTCCAGCGTATTTGTATAACACTTATTCATTGTAATTTGATAATCAAAAGTCTCGATTCCAGACAAGCCTAACGGTTGAGTTTCTTCAGTTTCTTTTGCCAGAGATCGTAATCGCTAAGATAGTGTTCAATCATCTTCAGATAGAAATCATCCTGTTGTTCAATTGCCATCTTTCTGGCGCTTCTGAAATAGTAATAAGCTCTTTCACCGTCACGAGTCGGAATGGCTTCTGTACGTTGCTCTGACTTCCAATAATCCATAGCCAGTTCAAAACGTGCATAGTAGTTCTCTGGATCGATTCTGATAACATCCTTAAGCATCTGATGTGCCTTAAGATTATCCGCAGGTACATTGAGCAGACTCTGCATCTTGCGAATAGAATCAGGACAATAGTCATCTTTCAGGGCACTCTTGAAAATCAAACGGCTCATAAGATATGTTGCATCTGCATTACCCTTTTTAACAAGCACCTGCAACTCACGATAGCCCTCTGCTGCCGTAGCACTATTCTTCAGTTTCTCTACAACCGCAGCATAACTAACACTTGCAGACGAGTTCCCTACCCCTGCTTCTCCTTCACAATTAACGGAAGCATCATCAACAGCCTCTAAATCAGTATTACCTGCGCTCTTACTGCCATCTGAGCCATTATTATTCAACAAAAAGAACACAACGCCTCCGGCAATTATCAGAACAGCTATTGCAATAATAACAAACAGCTTCGAATTTGATTTTTTACGCTTGTAGGCCACTGATGTTGACAGAGATTGCGGTTGACCGATTTGCTCAAGAGCAACTTTGAATTCCGCAGCGCTTGCAAATCGCTTCTGTATCTGCTTCTCAGTAGCTATTCTGATTATCTCCTTAAAATCGTCGTCTGTGATTAACTTCAGCGGAACCTGCGACTGCATCTGTTCACGCAACACGTCATCCCTGTTCCCAACGAAAGGAGTATGGCCCACAATGGTGCGATAGAGCAATGTTCCTATAGCATAAATATCGGTGCCAGGACCTTGCTCTTCAATCGACTGGCGAATAATCTCCGGTGCAGCATATTCTGGCAGACAAGGCAACGTTTGGTCTACTAAAATTCTATTATAGTCAACCGGTTCATTCATATTCCTTACATGCCAGAAATCAATTATCTTGACACGCCCGTCCTGCGTAAGAACAATGTTAGACGGATCTATGCACCGGTGCACAAAGCCAGCCTCGTGCATCTTCATAACTCCTGAAAGTACTTGCTTGACCAGATTAATAGCAAAAGTATTTACATCGTTCCAGAACTGCCCATACATCTTCTGGGCATATTCCACCGTATTGCCAAACTGATCTGTAAAATTACGTGCAAAGAATTGCTCAAGCGACACACCTACAAGCAATTCACTTACAACAAAATAGTATTTCTGTAACTTGCCGTCTTCTGACTGGAGAGTTGTCTCAAAGAATCCAAGCATTTCCACCAGATTCTCGTGGAGGAAACGAATTGAGGCCTCTCTTCGAACACTGTCAATAACACCATACGGTAAATCGGAATTGATAACCTTAACTGCTACAGGTGAAGACTTTCCGGAATGTTCATCAACACGTTGACCTATATACAAATTACCCTTTTTACCATTAGCAAAAGGTGTACCCGACAAATCCACCTCATAGTAAAAGCCTTGTTGAGCCTCAAACTCACTTTGCAGTTTAATTTTAATCATGGACATATAGAGATATATCTTTGAATCTTAAATTAAAATTAAAGTTAAATTAGGTGGTTAAAACTAAAAATTATTAGTAAAACGTACAAATGTACTGAAAAAATCAAACCGCAAAGCAAGTATCAGGTTAATAATTGTTAAAAATAGAAATAAAATATAAAAAGGATGCAGTTTTAAGCTACATCCTTTATTATGTGTTGGGATACTCGGGCTCGAACCAAGAATAACAGGACCAGAATCTGTTGTGTTGCCAATTACACCATATCCCAAACTAAAATTGCACGAAATCCATCCATGCTGCAACTCCATTTTCGAATTGCGAGTGCAAAGGTACGAGTTTTCTGTATTTCCACCAAACTTTTTTACAAAAATTAAAAAAATAAATAATCAAATAATTAAGGCGCAATCAAATTCTTATATATTAATTATGTGTAAATAGAGGATTTTTCGTATCTTTGCAAAGTTTTTACGTAACTCAAAAAATCAAAATGTCAGATACAAGACCATTAATTTTAATTTCAAACGATGACGGATTTGACGCCAAGGGGATAAACGACTTGGCTGAGATGGTAAGAGACTTGGGCGACGTGGTGATAGTGGCTCCAGACGGAGGACGAAGCGGTGCAGCTGTATCCATCACCAGCGGCATGCCGGTAAGATTAAAGAAAATAAGCTCAGAGCCAGGACTTGAAGTGTATTCATGCACCGGTTCTCCTTGCGACTGCGTGAAGATAGCCCTAGACTCCGTATTGGATCGCCAACCTGATATAGTACTGGCTGGAATCAACCACGGTGACAACGCTTCAATCAACGTGCTCTACTCAGGAACGATGGGATGTGTGATAGAGGGAATGATAAAGCACGTGCCTTCAGTGGGTTTTTCAAGCTGCAAGCGCGAACCAAATGCCGACTTCTCCGCACTCAAGCCATACGTTCGCAAAATCGTAAAGAATGTTCTCTCCCTTGGACTGCCCCCACACCTTTGCCTGAACGTGAACTTTCCTCCATGTGAGGAGTTCAAAGGCGTCAGAGTGTGCCGCATGGACGAGGGTGAATGGGTGAATGAATGGGAACGGCGCATTGATCCCCGCAACCGAGAGTATTTCTGGCTCACAGGTACCTATAAGGCTTACACCCCCGACGACGACAGCACCGACCGCTGGGCACTCAACCACGAATACGTCGCCATCACTCCCATCCAACTGGATATGACTGCATACAAAGCATTCGACCAAATCCAAGAACTTATAAAATGAGATACTACCTAATTGCAGGAGAGGCTTCAGGAGACTTGCATGCGTCAAATCTCATGAAGGCTCTGAAGGCAGAAGATGCCAGTGCAGATTTCCGTTACTATGGCGGCGACAAGATGCAGAGCGTAGGAGGCACCCTCGTGAAGCACTACAAAGAGATGGCTTACATGGGGTTCGTGCCTGTCCTGCTGCATTTGCGCACCATCCTGCAAAACATGGATGCCTGCAAGAAGGATATTGTGGAGTGGAAGCCAGACGTGGTGATACTCGTGGACTACCCTGGATTCAATCTGAAAATTGCGAAATTTCTGCGTAAGAACACCAAGATTCCGGTTTATTACTACATAGCACCGAAAATATGGGCGTGGAAGGAATACAGAATCAAGAACATCAAGCGTGATGTGGACGAGTTGTTCTCTATTCTCCCGTTCGAGGTTGACTTCTTCGAGAAAAAGCATAACTACCCCATACACTATGTCGGCAATCCCTGTGCCGACGCCATCAGCCAGAGCGGCATTGAAATCGCCAGTCCTGACAGCAGGAAGAAGGTAATTGCCATTCTCGCAGGCAGCAGGCTTCAGGAAATCAAGAAGAACCTGGGGAAAATGCTCGAGGCTGCTTCTTCGTTCAAGGGCTACAAATTGGTCTTAGCCGCTGCCCCCAACATAGACATAGATGTTTACAGGCAGTACATTCCCAAGGGAATTGACGTTGAGATAATCTACGACAAGACCTACGAGATAGTGGCAGGCGCTGAAGCTGCACTCGTCACCTCCGGCACAGCCACACTGGAGACGGCACTATTGAACACACCACAGGTGGTTTGCTACTACTTTTCATTAGGCTGGATAATGAAATGGGTGATGTCGAAATTCATCAAAGTGAAATGGGTGTCGCTTGTAAACCTCATTGCAGGCCGAACCGTAGTGACGGAGTTGCTGGGCAACGAGATGAATGTTCCCAACCTGCGTTCGGAACTTGGCAAAATCCTGATCGGAGGCGACAAGAGAGACGAGATGCTTAAAGGCTATGCCGAAGTGCAGCAAGCCATCGGCCCTGCCGGAGCATCGGAAAGAGCAGCGAAGATAATAAAGAGAAGCCCCCTCCCAGAGAAAGTGAAGAATGAAGAATGAAGTTATCGTGCGATACTTATGAAAGATAGTAATCAAAAGAGCACGCTTGCAAAGCAAGAATTTCAATCCGGATGGAGTGTGTTCTGCGGTTCAGCCGCGGAATAAAAATCTCGATAAAACTTAAAAACTCAAAAACTTAAAAACTCAAAAACTTACAATGCAACTATTTGAGAAGCAATATACAGAGGAGCAGATAAAGGAACTGCTTCAATGGGTTAAGGACACTAAACCAACAGGGTCTATAGATCTGGGCGAAGGCATTAAAATCGATGATATCGAGTTCTTCTTCAATCAGATGAGCAACATCCTCGAAACCCGATACAACAACCCTGCATACTCAGGACAAATTTGCATCGCCATGAATTTGAGGGCTAAATATGAATCCAAATAAATAAAATTCCGTATCTTTGTTAACTTTTAGCGTTTACTGTTTAACGTATAATGTTTAACGAATATTGTTTAACTTAACCAAGACTCATAACCAACAGTAGGCAACTACTCCTCCCCATTACGGTGGCAATCGCGCGTTCGCGTTCAAGCGATTGGTGACCAAAGGGAAGGTGGAAAAGGGAGGGGGTCTTCTTAATTTCTATATAATGAACATCTTAGAACTTTCAGAACAAGAAATCCAAAGACGTAACAACCTGCAGGCAATGAAAGATATGGGAATAGACCCATATCCAGCTGCAGAATATCCTACTAACGCATTTTCTACAGACATCATAGCAGAGTTTGACGACAATGCTGAAGAACCACGCCAGGTATGCATCGCCGGACGTATGATGAGCCAGCGAATCATGGGAAAGGCTTCGTTCGTGGAGCTACAGGATTCCAAGGGACGTATCCAGGTTTACATCACACGCGACGATATCTGTCCGGAAGAGAACAAAGATTTGTACAACACAGTTTTCAAGAAACTCATCGACCTGGGTGACTTCATCGGTGTGACAGGATTCGTATTCCGTACACAGACAGGTGAAATATCAGTTCATGCAAAATCACTCACTGTCCTGGCAAAGAGCCTCAAGCCGCTGCCTATCGTCAAGACCGACGCTGAAGGCAATGTCTACGACTCGTTCGACGACCCTGAACTCCGCTACCGCCAGCGCTATGTTGACCTGGTAGTGAACAAGGGTGTAAAAGAGACTTTCCACAAGAGAGCAACCGTGCTGCGCACTCTCCGCAACACTCTCGATGAAGCCGGCTACACAGAGGTGGAGACCCCTACCCTGCAAACCATTGCCGGTGGTGCCTCTGCTCGTCCGTTCATCACTCACTTCAACGCTCTCAACACAGACATGTACATGCGCATCGCTACAGAGCTGTACCTGAAGCGCCTCATCGTCGGTGGTTTTGAGGGAGTGTACGAAATCGGCAAGAACTTCCGCAACGAAGGAATGGACCGCACACACAACCCTGAGTTCACTTGCATGGAACTTTATGTTCAGTACAAGGACTACAACTGGATGATGTCGTTCACAGAACAGCTGCTTGAGCGTATCTGCATCGCTGTCAACGGAAGCACAGAAAGCGTAGTTGACGGAAAGACCATTTCCTTCAAGGCACCATACCGCCGTCTGCCTATCCTCGACGCCATCAAGGAGAAGACAGGCTACGACCTTAACGGCAAGAGCGAGGAAGAAATCCGCGAAATTGCCAAGAAACTCGAAATTGAGGTTGACGAGACCATGGGTAAGGGCAAGCTGATTGACGAGATTTTCGGTGAGACATGCGAAGGAACATTCATCCAGCCTACATTCATCACCGACTACCCTGTGGAGATGTCGCCTCTTACCAAGATGCACCGCAGCAAGCCAGGACTCACCGAGCGCTTCGAACTGATGGTGAACGGTAAGGAGCTGGCTAATGCATACAGCGAGCTTAACGACCCAATTGATCAGGAAGAGCGTTTCGTTGAGCAGATGCGCCTTGCCGACAAGGGAGATGACGAAGCCATGATTATCGACCACGACTTCCTGCGTGCCCTTCAGTATGGTATGCCTCCAACAAGTGGTATCGGTATCGGCATTGACCGTCTGGTCATGCTGATGACTGGCAAGATGACTATCCAGGAAGTTCTCTTCTTCCCACAGATGAAGCCAGAGAAGAAAACACCAAAGGACCCTGTAGAGAAATTCACAGAGATAGGATTCTCTGCCGACATCGTTCCTGTGGTTCAGAAAGCAGGCTACAATCTTGTTAGCGACCTTGCCGGCGGCAATCCTCAGAAGATTCAGCAGCAGATTGGCGAGATCCTGAAGAAGTTCAAGCTCGACATCCAGAAACCTTCAGTTGACGATCTGGCGAAGATTATTGAAAAAGTGAAGAATGAATAGTGAAGAATTAAGCGTCAGTGACATAATTTATAATTATTAATTTATAATTACATAAATTACTAAATGCAATTCAAATCTTGTGGACGAGTAGCCATTATGGGTGGTGGTAGTTGGGCAACAGCTATCGCAAAGATTGTGCTCAACCACGAACAGACGATAGGCTGGTACATACGCCGCGATGACCGCATTGAGGACTTCAAGCGGTTGGGCCACAACCCATCCTATCTTACAGGACTGCACTTCGACACCGACCGTATTGATTTCTCCAGCGACATCAATGCTATCGTGAAAGCGTACGACACTCTGATTTTCGTTACGCCTTCACCCTATCTGAAGAACCACCTGAAGAAATTGCGGACAAGTCTTAGTGAGAAACTGGTTGTCACCGCCATCAAAGGTATTGTGCCTGACGAGAACGTCACTATCTCCAGATATTTCCAGCAGGCATTCAATGTACCTGAAGACCAAATTGTATGTATCGGAGGTCCGTCGCATGCAGAGGAAGTGGCATTGGACCGACTTTGCTACCTGACTGCCGGTTGCCGCAGCCTTGACAATGCAGAGGTTATAGCTGACCTGCTTCAATGCAAGACCGTGCTGACAAGTGTCAGTACAGACATTGAAGGGATCGAATTCAGTTCGGTTCTGAAGAATGTCTATGCCATCGCTGCAGGTATCTGTCACGGACTGAAGTATGGAGACAACTTCTTGGCTGTGCTGGTGTGCAACGCCGCTCAGGAGATGAACCGTTTCCTCAGCACTATCGAGCCGGAGAAGCGCCATATCAGCGACTCCGTATATATGGGAGACCTGCTGGTGACCATGTACTCCAACTTCTCACGCAACCGTATGTTCGGAACAATGATAGGCAAAGGCTATTCCGTGAAAACAGCCCAGCTGGAAATGGAGATGATTGCGGAAGGCTACTACGGCACCAAATGTATGAAAGAAATCAACACCAGCCTGCGTGTCAACATGCCTATCCTCGATGCCGTCTACAACATTCTTTATGAAAACATCGCCGCGTCGGTGGAAATCAAGATTCTTGCCGACAGCTTGCGATAGACTGAGCAGACAAGGCAATTACTTTGGTAACATATTTGAATCCGTAAAACAAAAATCATAAAAACATCAACTAACATGAAACTAGACATCACAAAAGCAACACCGTTTCTCGCTGCATCAGCAGTAGAGAGTTACGAGCCAGCAGTCAACGCTGCAATGAAAGCACTTGAAGAAGGAACCTGTCCTGGAAACGATTTTCTTGGTTGGCTTCACCTGCCAAGCAGCATCACTCCTGCATTCCTCAACGAAATCAAAGCTTGTGCCAACACTTTGCGTGAGAACTGCGAGGCAGTTGTCGTAGCAGGTATCGGAGGTAGCTACCTCGGCGCACGTGCCGTGCTTGAAGCACTCGGCGACACATTCGGCTGGCTTAAGGCATCCGACAGCCCACGCATCCTCTTTGCCGGAAACAACATCGGTGAAGACTACCTCAGCGAACTCATCGATTACCTCCACGGCAAGCGTTTCGGTGTAATCAACATATCCAAGTCAGGAACTACTACCGAGACAGCCATCACTTTCCGCCTTCTCAAGCGTATGTGTGAGGAGGAACGCGGCAAGGACGTGGCTCGCAAGGTTATCGTTGCCATCACAGACGCAAAGAAGGGTGCTGCACGCACTACTGCCGACAAGGAAGGCTACACATCTTTTATTATTCCTGACAACGTGGGCGGTCGCTTCTCTGTTCTCACGCCTGTAGGCTTGCTGCCTATCGCTTGCGCAGGCTTCGACATCGACGCACTGGTCAAAGGAGCACAGGACATGGAGAAGGCTACCGACATCAGCGTTCCTTTCGCAGACAACCTCTGCGCACAGTATGCAGCTGTTCGCAACGCACTCTACAGCACAGGCAAGAAGATTGAAATCCTCGTAAACTTCCAGCCAAAACTCCACTACGTGAACGAATGGTGGAAGCAGCTCTACGGAGAAAGCGAAGGCAAGGATAAGAAGGGTATCTTCCCAGCAGCAGTCGACTTCTCTACCGACCTCCACTCTATGGGTCAGTGGATTCAGGACGGCGAACGCACCATCTTCGAAACAGTCATCTCTGTAGATCAGCCTGAGCACAAACTCGAAGTACCAAAGGATGAAGAGAACCTCGACGGGCTCAACTTTCTCGCAGGAATGCGTATCGACGAAGTCAACCACCAGGCAGAGCTTGGCACACAGTTGGCTCACGTGGACGGTGGTGTTCCAAACATCCGCATCAGCATACCACGTCTTGACGCCTACAACGTTGGTCAGCTCATCTACTTCTTCGAGAAGGCTTGTGGTGTCAGCGGACTCGTACTCGGAGTTAATCCTTTCAACCAGCCAGGTGTGGAAGACTACAAGCGCAATATGTTTGCCCTTCTCAACAAACCAGGCTACGAGGCTGAGAGCAAGGCTATCCGCGAAAGACTCAAGTAATGTTTGAAGACGCAATCAAAAAATATCTGAGTACTCACGGTGCTCATAGAATCGAGCTTCGCAGCGCCATGTTCGACATGGATGGTGTGTTGTTCGATTCTATGAAAAACCATGCTTGGAGCTGGCACGAAGCCATGAAGCACTATGGCTACGAGCTGTCGGAGGAGGAAGTGTACACTCACGAGGGACGTACCGGTGCAGGCACAATCAACAGCATCAGTATGCGCTATCGTGGACACGAAGCCACCGAAGACGAAATAAAGGAAATCTACGGCTACAAAAGCAAGCTTTTCAATTCACGCCAGCCCATACAACCCATGGAAGGAGCACTCTCGCTCCTTAAGCAGGTGAAAGCATCGGGTGTATCACCACTCATCGTTACCGGAAGCGGTCAGCGCACCCTCCTGGAGAAAGTCAATTCAGCCTATCCGGGCATATTCAATCCCGACCTCATGGTAACTGCATTCGACGTGAAAGTTGGCAAGCCCAATCCTGAACCATACCTGATGGGACTGGAGAAAGCACATGTTAACGCCAGCCAGTCCATCGTTGTAGAAAACGCACCACTGGGAGTCAGAGCCGGAGTTGCGGCGGGCGTTTTCACTATAGCTGTCAACACAGGGCCATTGCCCGACAAAGTCCTTCTTGACGCAGGGGCAGACCTGCTCTTCCACTCCATGCAGGAACTGTCGGATTCATGGGCTGAACTCTACGAAAGTTTCAAGAACTATTGGCTTTTCATAAACTAATACATCATTCGTAAACATAATAACTAAAACATAAACCAGTATTTATGCAGACATATTTAGTTACAGGAGCAGCAGGCTTCATCGGTGCGAACTACATTAAATATATATTAAAGAACAACGGCGACATCCGTGTGGTTGTTCTCGACGCACTGACCTATGCAGGCAACCTCAAGACCATCGCTGAGGATATTGACAACGAGCGTTGTTTCTTCCATCGCGGCGACATAGGTGACAAGGAACTGGTGGAACAGCTCTTCAAGCAGTATGACTTCAATTTCGTTGTCAACTTCGCAGCAGAGAGCCACGTTGACCGCTCCATCGAGAATCCACAGCTCTTCCTCATGACCAACATCCTCGGCACTCAGAACCTGCTCGACGCAGCTCGCAAGGCGTGGGTTACAGGCAAGGACGAGCAAGGCTACCCTACTTGGCGCAACGACGTTCGCTACCACCAGGTAAGTACCGATGAAGTTTACGGTTCACTCGGAGCTGAAGGCTTCTTCACAGAGAAGACTCCACTTTGTCCTCATAGCCCATACAGCGCTTCAAAGACAAGTGCCGACATGATTGTGATGGCATACCACGACACTTACCACATGCCTGTCAGCATCACCCGCTGTAGCAACAACTACGGTCCTTATCATTTCCCAGAGAAACTGATCCCGCTGATTATCAACAACATTCTTCACGGCAAGCAGCTTCCTGTCTATGGCGACGGCTCAAACGTACGTGACTGGCTCTATGTGGAAGACCACTGCAAGGCCATAGACCTGGTTGTTCGCAAGGGACGCGTGGGAGAAGTTTACAATGTAGGTGGACACAACGAGCGCACCAACCTGCAGATTGTAAAACTCACCATCAAGACCATCCACGACATCATGCAGAACGAGCCTGAATACCGTGCCAAACTCTACAAGAAGGAGAGCGTAAGCAATCCTGGCAAGGAAGCAACTGATGTAAACGACATCGATATCAGCTGGATCAACGAATCTCTTATCAAGTTCGTTGCAGACCGTCTTGGTCACGACCAGAGATACGCCATCGACCCGTCTAAGATTCACGCAGAACTGGGATGGCTGCCTGAGACTACATTCGAGCAGGGCATCGTAAAGACCATCCGTTGGAATCTCGACAATCAGGCTTGGATCAAGGACGTTACATCGGGCGACTACCAGCACTACTACGAACAGATGTACGCCAACAGATAAATTCCAGCACAAAAGACTATGCGTATTGACATCCTTACCGTTCTCCCCGAACTTTTCGGCGGATTCTTCACGGAAAGCATTCTTGGTCGTGCACAGGAGAAAGGACTTGTAGAGATACATGTCCACAACCTGCGCGACTATACCAAGGACAAGCACCGCCGTGTGGACGACTACCCATTCGGAGGAGGAAGCGGCATGATCATGCAGATTCAGCCTATTGCCGATTGCATAGCTTCGCTACAGGAGAAGTTGCGCGAGGAACGTGGTGAGGAATACGATGAGATCATCTTCACCACCCCCGACGGAGAGCAGTTCTCCCAGCCCATCGCCAACGAACTGTCGCAGAAGCGCAACATCATCATACTTTGCGGACACTACAAAGGTATTGACCAGCGCATCCGCGACCGCATCATCACCAAGGAACTGTCAATAGGCGATTTTGTTCTTTCTGGCGGTGAACTGCCTGCTGCGATGATGGCTGATGCAATAGTAAGAGTCATCCCCGGAGCTATCGGTGACAGCCAGGCTGCACTCGACGACTGTTTCCAGGACGGACTGCTGGCACCTCCCATCTACACCCGCCCTGCACACTACGAAGGCTATGGTGATGTGCCCGAAGTTCTGCTTAGCGGCGACCCCAAGAGAATCCGCGAGTGGGAACTTCAGCAGGCCATGGAGCGTACACGTCGTCTGCGCCCAGATTTGCTGCAGACACAATAATGCACAGCATTTGCTCGTTATTTCTGTAAATACCGCATGTGCATGAATAATCATTTCATAACATTCTTCAAACGGATTTTGCTGCTATTGCTACTCTGTCTGTCACAGCATCCTGCCTTTGCTCAGGACGACAGCACAGCGGACAACAGCAGCAAGGTTACTATTCGTGGTACCGTGGTTGACGACGAAAAATCGCCAATCGAACTTGCACAGGTATTTATTGAAGGAACAACCTTCGGCACCGTCTGCGACCTCAAGGGACGCTACAGTCTGACTTGCACAACAAGCGACAGTCTCGTTGTGGTTTACCGCATGATTGGCTATCAGACTCGCAAGCGTGTGCTTGAGAATCCTCGCGACACCGTTACCCTCAATGTCATGCTGCTCAACAACGGACTGGAACTGGGCGAAGTGGTAGTGAAGGACGTCAGCCGCAAGACAACCACCATGCAGGATGTTAGCATGGAGGATCTGCGGCATATGGGCAATGCCGGACTTGGCGGCGTGGAACATCTCATCAGCACACAGGCAGGAGTAAGCACACACAACGAGCTTAGTTCACAGTACAATGTGCGTGGCGGTTCGTTCGACGAAAACTCCGTCTATATCAACGGCACCGAGGTTTACCGCCCCTTGTTGATTCGAAGCGGGCAACAGGAAGGACTCAGCATCATCAACCCCGACATGGTCGACCGCATACAATTCTCTGCAGGCGGTTTCGAATCCAAGTACGGCGACAAGATGTCATCGGTTCTCGACATCACATACAAGAAAGTACAAGGGTTTGAAGGCAGCGTCAGCGGCAGTCTTCTTGGAGGAAGTGCCTATGCAGGATTCGGCAACAAGCGATTCTCATGGACCAACGCCGTGCGCTACAAAACCACAAGTTACCTGCTCGGCACACTCGACACCAAGGGAGAATACGAGCCACGCGACTTCGACTATCAGAGCTATTTCAGCTGGATGCCAAACAAGCGTTGGACTTTCGACGTCATGGCAGTAATCAGCCGTAACGACTACAAGTTCGTTCCAAGCGACCGCTCTACCCGATTCGGAACCAGCGAAGAAGTCAAAGAGTTCAAGGTATATTTCGACGGACAGGAGAAAGACGCCTTCCACACCTATTTCGGAAGCATGTCCCTGAGCCATCATTTCAACGACTACAATGATCTTAGTCTCAATGTCTCCACATTCAAGACCCACGAGAAAGAGACATTCGACATCAGCGGAGAATACTGGCTGCAGAACGATGGAGAAACCGAGAGCCTGGGCATCGGCAAATACCTCGAACACGCACGCAACCGCTTGGAGGCAAACGTGTTCAGTGTAGGACTTAACGGCAGAAGTCAGATCAGCAACCACGAACTGCGCTACGGAGTGCTCTGGAAGAAAGAGAAGGTGACCGAGCGTATGCGTGAATGGGAAATGCGCGATAGTGCAGGCTATTCACTTCCCCACTCCGACACTCGACTCAACCTTATCTACAATCTTGCATCATCCAACCGCATCAGTTCCACACGCTTCGAGTCCTATATCCAGGACACATGGCGCAAGACCTACGACGAAGGACAGCTCGTGCTCAACTACGGAGTGCGTCTCTCACACTGGTCCTACAACGATGAATGGCTGTTCAGCCCTCGTGCCACATTGGCGTTCATCCCAGCCAAGAACGACAATTTTCTCTTCCGATTCAGCGCAGGACTCTACTATCAGGCACCGTTCTACAAGGAAATCAAGGACACGGTTACCGTCAACGGCAACACCATAGTTCAGCTGAACGAAAACATCAAGTCACAGCGAAGCATCCATTTTGTGCTCGGAGGAGAATACAAGTTCCGACTCAACGAACGCCTGTTCAAGGCTACGGCTGAAGTTTACTACAAAGCCCTGTCAGACCTCAACCCCTACAATGTGGACAATGTCCGCATCATGTATTACGGTAATAACATAGCCAACGGTTATGCCGTCGGACTCGATATGAAAATCTACGGAGAATTCGTGCCAGGCACAGATTCGTGGATAAGTGTCGGACTCATGAAGACCAAGGAGACCATCAATGGCAAGTCTGTGCCACGACCTACCGACCAGCTGTTGAACTGCGCAGTTCAGTTCAGCGATTATTTCCCGGGCACCACACGCTGGAAAGCCACCGTACGCGGACACTACGCCAGCGGTCTGCCTTTCGGTCCTCCCCATAGCGGTCGTGAGAAACAGGTTTTCCGCATGTCAAGTTACCGTCGTCTCGACTTAGGTCTGAGCTATCGCCTTCTCGACAACGAAGACCGTCATCTGACTACAGGAATCGGGGCTGCCATTCG
>Ga0256405_10005628_pt1 | contig 21285 bp, 10 predicted proteins | sample RumenRJG_02DNA_FD_189096 | JGI IMG/M metagenome (GOLD analysis project Ga0256405, IMG submission 189096) | Bovine rumen microbial communities from Lethbridge, Alberta, Canada - RJG_02 | ecosystem: Host-associated > Mammals > Digestive system > Stomach > Rumen | place: Canada: Alberta... | reverse complement strand
AAGCGGTTGACGGGAAGTGATAGTCAGGAGTGGTGGTGGCACAGATTACAGCCTCAACGGTGTCTGGATCAACACCAGTCTTAGCCATCAGTTCCTCTACTGCCTTAGTCATCAGGTATGATGTACCAGCTCCATTACGTTCGTCATCCTTCAATATGTGGCGAGTCTTAACGCCAATACGTTCCATAATCCATTCATCGGTAGTATCGACGATGCGAGACATCTCGTCATTGTCGAGGATGTACTTAGGAACATATCCGCCTACGCCAGTGATAACTGCATTTATTTTTTCCATAATATTATAAAGGTAGTTTCAAAAAAAGAAAAAAGACCCATTCCCCCACTGCAAGGAGGAAAGAGTCTTCCTATAACTTAGATTGCAGCTTCTTTCTCGATAGCAACTTTTCCACGATAGTAGCCACAAGCTGAGCATACAGTGTGGTAAACGTAGAATTCACCGCAGTTTGGACATACTGCCAATGTTGGTGCTACTGCTCCATCATGTGTTCTTCTCTTACGTGTACGAGTTTTTGATTGTCTTCTTTTAGGATGTGCCATTGTTCTTTAATTTTAATGGTTATTATTATGTCAATAGTTTCTTTAATGCGCTCCACCGCTCATCACATTCAGCGGGTTCAGCGTCCGAATCGGAACTGCTTGAATCATCGGCGTCTTCATTGTCATCACTGCTTCGGGCAGATTGATACGATTCCAATGTTCGCATCATAGTCTCATCACACTCACCAGGTTCGTGAATCAACCTCAATGGCAATGCCAACGCTATGAACTCATAAATAGGCTGTGACATATCCACCATGCCTTCATCTTCAGGCACAATCAGTACGTCACCATCGTCGCCATATTCTTCACCTAACTTAACAACCAGCTTGTCTGTAGTATCTATCCGCAATTCTACGTCGGACAAGCAGCGATCGCAAGGAGCGAAGACAGTTCCACAAGAGTGAATATGAAATTCAAATTCCATGCTCGTAGCTCTAAGGCAACGACATTCTGTAGTCAATGTTCCTCGATGTATCAGTCCGTCAATTTCCTGGAAGAAACTGTCTGTAAGACTATACTGAAAGGTCTTTCCTTGCAGATTGGCGTCGAACAAATCAATTTGAAAATCTTTCATTTCACGTATTCTTGTTTATTGCTACCCAAATCACGTCTGAGCACAATTTAGGCTTGCAAAGGTACGAAGAATTGGTAATATGGCAAAAAAAATCAGTAATTTTTTATTGAAATCGTTGTTACTTGTTGCAGATTGCTGTAAACGGGCACCATTGGCAATGATGATTTGATGAAGGCGGTGCAAAAGGAGTGTTTTTGTCAAAAATATCGGAAATGCATGAAATGAGGCGCTCGTGATAATCTTTCTTTACCTGTTCCGCAAAATCGTCTACAGGATATTCCTCTTTCCCATCCTTAAGATGAACCATGAGAGTGGATAGCGGCAATGAAGCCTTTTCCTCCTGAGATGCAGCAGACTTAGCAACAGCGTTGAGGTCACTTCGAACCAGTTTCACATATTGAAGTGCTGGTGCCAGAGGCTTCACTTCAGGATGAACATCAGTATAAATATCCGCATAGCAAAATGTCTGGAAGATATGTCCCGAACGGTTAGACTTTGTAGAATCAAAGAGTTCCTCCACTGTGTTGGCTGTCTTGCGACTGGCACTGGTCTTATAGTCCACGATACGTTTGACGCGTCTTCCGTTTATGGTTATGCAGTCAATGCGGTCGATAGTTCCTCCAAGAACGATTGTCCGTCCTCCAGAGCCTGGCACCACAAGTTTCGTTCCGACCTTCTCCTCCACGTCGATGACAGAAAGAGGACAGAGAGCCGCGTCATGACGAAGCTGATCACAGACATAAGTTATCACCACCTCACGGTTAAGCAGCTGTTCACCATTGTATTGAGGGACGGTTTCTGATGCTGAATCATTCTTGAAGAACAGTTTGTTGAAAGCCTGATCCACAAGCTTCGATACAAATTGTTTGTCTTTGGCAAGAGAGACAAGAGTACTGGCTTGTATCTCCCTGTTCAGACCTATGGCAGATTTATAAATCTGTTCCATCACATAGTGGAAGATATTACCAAAGACATCGTTACCCACTTCCTCAGTCACATCCTCCTCGGGGAAGAAGCCTGCAGCGTATTTGAAATAGAACTGAAGCTGACAATTGAGATAAGTATTGATAGCACTCGGAGAGAGAGGTTTCTCACCGAATCGCATGAAGAGTCGGCGGATAGTTTCATCGGTCTTGTTAATCGCAACTGGAGCGATAGAGCGAGGAGAATAGGTTGCATGAACCGTAGTCTGACGAATGTTTCGCAGTTTCGGATTAACAAGCATCTGCATGAGGTAGCGGGACATTTCCGTACCTGTTGACGAAGCCCCCGGCAGAGTATAAAGGACATGTATATTCTCAGCTCTCTGCAACAAACGATAGAAATAATATGCATACATACTGCCCTTATGCTCAAGAGTAGTCATTCCGAAAGCTTCACGCAGATTATAAGGAATGAATGACGAAGACTGTGGATTCTTAGGAAGGTTCCCTTCGTTTGCCGAAAGGATTATCAGATTGCGGAAATCGATATTGCGGGTTTCGAGTATTCCCATAATCTGCATACCCACAGCAGGTTCACCATGGAAAGGAATGGATGTACCCTGGATAATCTGTTGCATCATGCGCTGGAGTGTAGGAATCTGGATGTCGAGCAGACCCTCCTCACAGATACGGCAAAGCCGGTTGATAACAACATACACCCTGAATACGGACTCGTGAATCAGTTGTAATTCCTCGTTTTCGTTCGACTCATCATTATCTGAAGTCGTCACTGGCGTAAACGCCTTCCCTACCATCTCGATTATGTTGGAAAGATATGCCAGCAGATCAGCCGTTGAAGAGTTCCGTGTAAAAATAGCTGCCATCTGATTATTAGTATGCAGCGTTTTATCGCTTGGGAAGAGTTGGTGTTTCTTCTTTATAAGGTCAAGCACATGAAGACTTTCATCATCTGTTATCAGTGCTGCATAAGGATGTTTCAGCACGTTGCAAACATAAGTGTAACGCCATGAAGACGATGATGCAGAACCTTTGGTCTGAAGCAGAACAAGCTGAGTTAAGAAATTAGCTATAGGCGTGTGTGCCAACGGATAACCCATTGTGATGTTCACCATCTGTCCCTCGGGGAGAGAGTGCAGCATTGGTGCCAGCATCGCCTCGTTGCACATAACCACAGCAGTGCGGTTGTCAGTCTTTTCAGGAGCTTTCCACTGCATGAGAATATCATGTGCCACACGAGTCTGCATAATTTCCTGCGGAACAGAGGTGAAAGTGATGTTTTTCGGTTCGAGGAAATTGCTATATACCAGTGGTTCAGCCAGTTCGTTGCCAAACAGCAGGATATTCTCTTCTATGAAATGGAACGCATCATCCGTCTTGTAGAAATCATCGTAGTCCCAATAGAATAATGCATTTGCATTCTGCTTCAGGTACTTGAAGAAAAGCTGCTCCGACTTACTCAACACATTGAAGCCTATCATCACGAATGTGCGTGAGGAGAGGTTATCAACAAACCGCTGAATGAAATCACTAGCCGTCTGTTCAAGCACATCATCCCCGAACAGTTCCTCTGCTGGTAGCGAGGTCTGAGAGCTGTATGCCTGCAAACGGTTTACAACATTACGTTTCAGCATCGATTCATAGGCGATTCGATTTGAAGCTAGAGAACTCCTGAATGCCTCATAAGTAGGCAGCAGAAGTTTCCAGACATTAAAGAAACGGCGTTGTAGTTCTGTAGGTTGAGTGAAATCCGGGAAGAAATGTTTTATGGCATCAATCTGTTCCTGTGTCAGATAATCCAGTGAAGTGAGATCGTTGAGATCAGATATATTCTCAAACAGTTTACGTGCATCAACAAGATTGTTATCTATATCCTGATAATCAGCCAGCAGCACCTGTCCCCAACTATAGAACTGATCAAGAGTCTCTATGCTGTCGTGTGAGTTGTCGCCATAAACAGCCTGTGCCAACTGGTTGGACGAAAGAGTGTAAGACTTATAGAGCATACAGATAAGCTGTATGGGATCGGCAACCGTCAGCGGAGAGAGTTGCTGGAAGAGGTCGCTGATAGTAAGATATTGCGGTGCCCAAGTCGGTTGGTTGGTTATTTCAAACAGATACTGATTGAAGAACAAACCTGCTCGCTTGTTTGGAAAGAGAATAGTCACGTTACGCAACTGTTCGCCAAACTTCGCATATAAATCTTTTGCAACTATTTTCAGGAATGGTGTTGTCATATATTGGGATTATCTTGAGGTTACACTTTTACTATATCACCACGGCGAAGATACCACACAAAGCCCTTGACATCGGGATAGCCCATTGCGGAAAGCAGATTCATGTAACTCTTTACCTGATTGCGATGTCCGTCATCCTGACGTCCCGTCTTAAAATCTATGACGATGGTCTGCTTGCCGTCAGTTATTACCCGATCGGGGCGCTGCTGATGCACTATACCATCCTTGTCGCGACTAACAATATTACATTCATTGATTACTGTCCAACAAGGCAGAAACCATTCCCGTGCCTGCGTGTTGGTTAGCGACTTCTCAAGCAACCGCGTGACCTCATTCATGTATGCCTTATCTGTGAAATAACCCTCTGAATCCATCTGCTTCAAGGCTGAGGGGACGTCATCAAGAGTATTTATCCTTGACAGCAGGAGGTGGAACATCACACCCTCGTCAATATATCGCTGGCGGTTGGATGCGTCGTCACTATCGTCGAGATGATGCAGGAACTGCATAGACTGGTTGGACTGTCGGAACTGAAGTTTCGCTGACTGAGTGGTAAACTCGATTTGTTCTGAAGAAGGAGTCTGAGTTAACACATTCGGATCTTTTTCTCTCTCAGAATCATCCTTCTTTGTAGGAACAACCTCACCGAATGAATACGACTTACACAAAGCTGCAGGATCTTCGGTCATCAAAGCAGGGAGATTACTCTTGAGCAATGCAGAAACATTCTCCCCGTCGATATCGGATTTTGATGCCTCTGAAGAGATGATTATGAGATTGTTCTTAGCACGGGTGAAAGCCACATATATAAGATTAAGGTTGTCGACATAGAGTTTGAGTTTCTCCTCAGCATATTCCTTCGAATAATACGAATCCTTGCAATAACCGTGTGCTGTTATCGGCAGAATAGGCATATCTGAAAATGGTTCCACGGATGGTTTGCACCAGATGAGAGGTTTATGCGTACCGACAAACTGCCATTCGCAATATGGAACAATCACGCTATGGAACTCAAGCCCCTTCGACTTATGAATACTCATTATGCGAATACCTTCTATCTCACCGACAGGTATAGTCACCGAGCAAAGCACTTCCTCCCAGTACTTTAGGAAAGTATCTATATTCGATGTCTGCTCGCTAACAAAACTGAGGAGTTGGTCAAGGAATGTGAAAATATAGGCATCTTGATTCTCCATACGATTCATGCCAAACAAATCGTAGAGATGTTCCACCAGTTCGTAGAGAGGCGTAATGGTCAGACGTTCGATGTTGTCGGTAAAGGATTTTGGCAGCAGTTGGTCAAGTTGACGGTCGTCCATCATAAATACCGAACCGGCATCGCCATCACAGCCGTTTATCAGCACTGCGTACTTGTATGCAACGAGAACTTTAAGATAGCGTTCTGCAGGATTGGAGATATAGCGAAGAATGTCTATGATGAAATTTATCAGTTGCGAGCTGTCCAGCCGGAAAGCCTCATCACTTACGATATTCACTTGCGGCATCTGTTGGGCAAAGGCTGTCTGAATATCAGCTATTACCCTATTATAGCGAACCAATATACAAATGTCGTTCTGATTTACACCTTGGTCAATGAGCATACGCACATTATCCACGATGCGGTTCAGTTTCACTGTTGCCACATCCACATCCTCATCTTTATTCTTCTCAACGAACTCAACTCTCACATACCCTTTACCATCTTTCTTCGGAAGGATTTCCTGCTCCACATCTTTATAGGCATCGGCAATGATATCAGTGGTGAGATTAGTGGTATTTTTATAGGTGTCCTGCAAAGAATTAGCTGCAGCCGTAAAGAAAGAGTTGTTGAAACTGATTACATTCCCACTACTGCGAAAATTCTTCTTCATCGGCTGGACGTCAGCCATAGAGCCAAACACAGGATTTTGCTCAATATCCTTGAGTATGCTCCAGTCACTGTTGCGCCAGCGGTAAATACTTTGTTTGACGTCACCAACTATAAGACACTGACTGGCCGTAGCCATGCTGTTGAGGAGCAGAGGAATAAAGTTCTTCCATTGCAACGAAGAAGTATCCTGAAACTCGTCAATCATAATATGCTTGAACCTCACACCAGCCTTTTCGTATATAAACGGAACATCCTGTCCCTGAATTATGCTGTTGAGCAAGTATGCTGTATCGGCAAGAAGAAAGCGGTTTTCCTCGGAATTGATTGCACGTACTTTGGCATCCAGCGCAAAGATAAGCAGCAGCTGATTGATGTGGGTTAGTGTTGCATCAACGGTATTGAGCAGTTTGCGCAATTGGAATATATCCTTCAGAACAGGCAGAAGATGCTCTTTCACTACAGACTCCGTATTTTTTGGACTTTGCTTTGAGAGCCATGCAGATGGAGCTTCAAGAAACGAACGGACAGACTTTGACAGATTTGGCAATTCACCCTTGGAGTTACGTTCGCCTTTGGATGTTTTCTCCATAAAGCCCCATATTCCAGTGTTTCCCCCACCCCCTCGGAAATGGGCTGCCTCCAAACCATTGTCTTCACAATGCTTCAAGAATTTTGTTCCGTCGGATTTGAGTTGCTGCATGACATCATTTTTCAGCCCGTATATCGAACGTTTGAAACGTTCTATTTCCTTCGTCTGGAATTTGCTTAATGAGCTATCGGCTGAATTCTCAGTTTGAGTCTGTTCCCCGTGCAGGGATTCTGAATTACATAGTTCGAGGTAAGTTTCGTTGAAGAGATTTTTACCAAAATCCTCCAACTCCTGTTCTATCATCCAATTCTTGCTATCGTTGATTTTATCTTCAACTATACCCAGAACAGACTGCAACAAAGCCTTATCAGTTACCAAATCATCGAGAAGGCTCTTGACTGCATCAGCAAGAACTTTGTCATTCTTAATCTCAAGCCTGATGTTATTGGAGAGATGCAATTCATGAGCAAGCTGACGAATGATAGACTGGAAGAAAGCGTCAATCGTCTCTATACGGAAGCGGCTGTAGTCATTCATCATTGCCGCCAAAGCTTCCGATGCACGTTGACGAATCTCAGCATCACTCAGTTTCAGCGCTTTTATCTGAGCATCGTCGGCAATTGCATGAAAATAGTCTTCCGAATTACTTAATCCATTGGCTATTCCATAAAGCTGGCTGAGGATACGAAGTTTCATTTCCGCTGTAGCTTTGTTGGTAAAAGTCACAGCAAGTATATTGCTATAGCACAAAGGATTAGCAATCAAGAGCTTGATATACTCCACTGCCAGGCGGAAAGTCTTTCCGCTTCCTGCAGATGCTTTATATATTTTTAGAGATTTGGACATGGAAATTGAAGAGTGAAGAACTTCTGCGGGAGAACCGCATAACACGGAATGCTAAATGGGAGCCGAAGAACACGGATTGAAGGGCGGTGGGCAGGTGATTGTGAGTGGTTGCCCGGTAATGGGATGATTGAATTCGATTGAAGAGGCGTGAAGCATAAGGCGGGGGAAGATATTACATATCTCCTTATTGCCATACAGTTCATCACCACAGATGGGGCTATGAAGTCCTTCCTCGTGAGCGCTGTGCATACGCAACTGATGTGTACGTCCTGTTTCAGGATAGAAGGCCACGACAGGATGTTCTGCGCCTGTACTGTCATTAATCCTGCCCACTACTTCATAACGGGTAACAGCCTGTTTGCCACGAACTCTGTCAACCATCTGGCGCGGTGGGTCGTTGGAGTCTTTGGTCAGAGGCAAATCAATGACGCCTTCAGTAACAGCGAGAGGTTTTTCCAAAACAGCGATATATTGTTTGCGAACTTTATGCTGTGCAAAAGCCTTGTTCAGTCGGCTGAGCACTTTCACGTTCTTTGCAATTAAAAGGATTCCGGATGTTCCCTGATCAAGCCTATGCGCAGGAGTATAACACTCCTCCATATTGGTGTAGCGTCTCTGTAGCCAGTCAACCACACTCACATTGCTTTCCCTGCTCGGGACTGAGAGCAAGCCACTGGGTTTGTTGATAGCAAGCATATACTCTTCCTCGTAGATAATCTCAATCTCTTTGAGAAGTTGGGCATTATACTGCTCATACTTGCTTTCTTCCACATCCAGCCCCTGAAGCATGAATTTCAGGATAGGACGGCACTTCTTGCGGCAGGCAGGATAGAACTGTCCTTCGTGACGCACCTCTTCACGAGGAGAAGCACCAATCCAGAATTCCGCCATACAAAGAGGTTTGAGATGATGAGCAAAAGCATATTGCAACAGTTTCGGAGCACAGCACTCTCCGCTTCCTGAAGGAATATGGTGGTTCTTTGCGTTCTTCTCAAAGTTTTTCAAGTTCAGCATTGTAGTTCGGTAGAAATCCAGGAATATCTGCATCACACTTCTCTCCTCCCCTCTCGCATTCAAACAGATATACTGTTCAAAGAGCCAATCCTGTAGTTCTTCCGACTTTTGTTTACGCAGGCGCTTCAGCTGACATATATAGGAACGTTCACTCTCCGAGTAAGCCTGGGTAAATGTATCTGCATTACCATGAACTTCCAGATCTCTTATCTGTTCATTGATATGAGAAATCTCAGCCTGTTCAATCTGGAAGCGTCCCTGCGGCAACAGCAAATCATAGATTGGGGGAACAAAATAGTCGATGTCGTTGCGACCACAAAGAAAACCTGAATATGCGGCTACAAACTGAATCTCCTCCCCTACTGGTGCATTAGGAACTTGCACGACGAGAACACCGAACATCTTACCCAACGCAGCATCCTTCTTCCAGTCGGGATGAGAGTCAACAGCCTGTTTCACCTGCTCCGCAGCAGCAATGCACAGAGGATGCGGTTCATATCCAAAAGGATTGGTGAACTTCTCAGGGACTGAATCCACAATTGCGTTAAGACGGTGTAACATGGTGTTGATTCGTTCGATGTTATTTATTGTTTATTCTTGTGAAGGATTCTGTAGACACTGATTATTACAGCAACCATCAGAATAACGGTGAAGATTATCTTGTACACAACAGGGTGTGAATAGTAGTAATTGTAGAGAAACGGCATTCCGAACCAGCGAAACAGCCATATCACTGAAAGAGTGAGGACCCGTCCTGCCAATTCCAACAGAAAGAAATTGATAAGGAAGACTACAACCTCGTTTTTACTTCTCAACAAACCAACTGCCATGTATCTCTTAAAAAACTAAGATTGGTTAGACAATTCATCAACTCTTATCAGGAAGTCCTTAATGCGCTCAGTCTCACCAGCCACAATCACTATGTCGTTTTCTCTGAAATCAATCGTAGGGTCGGGATTGGTGATGAGTTGTTCATCACGTTCTATTCCAATCACAATGCATTGAGCCTTCTCACGTATATGACTGTCCTTAATGGTAACTCCAATTAGATGATGTCCCGCTTCAATGAGGAAACGTTCCAAAGTGACATGAGTGCGTGCCGGTTGATTCTTCACTTCCACGACACTTCCGTCAAGCATCTGTTTGAACTTCTCTATCTGCTGGTCACTTCCCGCAACCACAATCTGATCTAAAGGATAGATAGTAGTTCCTCCGCCTGGGATATTTATATTCATTCCTCCACGGACAATTCGCACGATACTCACTCCTGACATATTGCGGACATCGAGTTGCATAAGCGTCTTTCCGCAGAAGCGGGAATTCGTAGGCAATACAAAATCTGCCAGATGCACATCATAGTTCAACAGAGAGTTAGTAAATCCACTGCTGACCACACGTTTCGCTTCTGCCGATTTCTCACGAGCTGACAGATTCATGTTAAACTGAGTCAGCATCGATTTGCTGCGCTTGCGCACTCGTTGTGAGAAAGTCAAAATCAATACCACCAACGTAGCTATGGCAAAAATCATTCCCGATGTAATGGAGAATATCCTTCCAACGGCATACGCCACAAACTGAAGGCTGACAAACGCCCTAAGCAGTGTGATTCCAATCAACTTAGCTCGTTGGAACGTACCCGAATTCCACAACTCCGTTGCCTCTGCACTATTTCTGTTGGTTGTTGCCATAACGTAAATGAAAGGCGAAGTGGCAGTCAGAAGAATCACAAGTACTATAGTATGTACTAGCCACTGAGGGAAAAATCCATCCATCATATTATTCAGGAACGGAGCGGCATAGCGGAAATAAATAAGATAGATGAAAGCTACAATCACACCATTTACGAACAGCGACAGAATTACTCGTCTCAGCAATCGCTTGAACGTACTCTGCATCGATACAGTGTTTCTATTGCGGGCATAGTTTTCCAAAGCCAATCTCAGTCCGTCGCTCAGTCTGCTGTTCACATAGTTGTACATAGGTTCAGCTCCACGCATGATGAACGGAGTAAGGAATGTGGTTATGACACTCACCGCAACGACAATAGGATAAAGACTCGGGTCGGTGACTCCGAGAGACTGTCCCAGTGTGGCAATAATAAAGGCAAATTCTCCGATTTGCACAAGCGAGAATCCTGTCTGAATAGACACTTTCAGGTTTTGTCCGGAAAGTATCGCTCCACAGCTTGCAAACACAATCTGACCGACTATCACCACAATCGTGATAATCAAGATTGCAGGCCAGTATTCAACCAGTTGTGAAGGCACAATCATCATTCCCACAGACACGAAGAAAATTGAACCGAAGATATTCTTGACAGGTTCAACTAAATGTTCAATACGTTCTGCCTCAAGAGTCTCAGCAAGCACACTTCCCATCACGAATGCTCCAAGTGCGGAACTGAATCCGGCTCTAAGTGCAAGAAGCACCATGCCAAGACAAAGACCGACGGAAAAGATTGTAAGTGTCTCGTCATTTAGATGTTTCTTGAATCTGCGAAAGAACAAAGGTAGAAGGTATATACCCATCACAAACCATAGAACAAGATACACAGCCAGCTTACCTATCTGCATCAGCATCTCCTTCCCGTCAAACGAGCGGGTTGTTGCTATGGACGAAAGAAGTACCATGAGTACAACGGCAAACAAATCCTCAACCACCAGAATACCGAAACAGATTTTCGCGAACTGATGATTACGCAGTCCCATGTCGTCAAGTGCCTTAAACACAATAGTTGTTGACGACATACACAACATTCCGCCAAGGAAAAGAGAGTTCATCTCATTCCAGCCAAACAAGAGACCTGTCAAGAATCCCAGAGACATCATGCCTACGACGATGACTCCCGCAGAAATCAATGCTGTATTACCAACTTGAATAAGTTTCTTGAACGAGAATTCCAGACCAAGTGCAAAAAGGAGGAACAGGACTCCGATTTGTCCCCATGTATCCACACTCTCCTCGTTGCTTACCCATGACTGTCCCAAGACATTAGGGCCGACCAATATGCCAGCAACAATATATCCGAGCACCACAGGCTGTTTCAGCATTTTGAAAACCAAGCTTGTGATGCCGGCAGTAAGCATTATTACACAAAGATCCTGAACCATATTCTATTCCTCTATGTCACTCTTTTCCAGATTATTTTTCCAGAGGTAGTATCTTGTTTCTTTAGCAATTACATTGGAAAGGAGTATCAGTGAGAGCAGATTGGGCAAAGTCATAAGTGCGTTCATAAGGTCGCTGACATTCCAAACAAGATTAAGGCTCATCATGCTACCTACGAAGCAAAGTGCCGTCCATGCTATTCTGTAATACAGGATACTACGTTTACCTGCAAGATATTCCATTGCACGTTCACCGTAATAGCTCCAGCCGAGAATCGTGGAGAAGGCAAAAGTGAGGATTCCGAAGGTAAGGATAGGTGTTCCCACGTATGGAATCATGGCAAACGCTTCCTTGGTCAGCAATCCACCGTCCTTGTAATCAATCTCAGGGTGAGCAATGATACTGCTTACAATCACCAAACCGGTGAGTGCACAGATCACTACCGTATCCCAGAATGTACCAGTACTGCTTACTAACGCCTGACGGACTGGATTACGAGTCTGGGCTGCAGCTGCCACAATCGGAGCAGAACCCATTCCCGATTCATTGGAGAACAAACCACGGGCTATACCGTAGCGCGCACCCATCATAATAGCCGTACCGACCGTTCCACCAAGAGAAGCCTTCAGCGAGAATGCTTCCGAGAAAATCATTTCAACGGTCTGTCCAAGATATTCTGCATTGACACATAATATATATATACATCCTACAACATAGAACAACGCCATCACAGGAACGAAGGTGGTACATATCTTTGCTATGCTTTTCACGCCTCCGATAATCACGATTCCCACGATTGCAGCTATAAATACTCCGACTATAGCACGTGCGACGGACTCATCCAGATAGCCATTAGTAAGATGAACAATATTCTCGGAAATGGCATTCGCCTGAACAGCATTACCAATACCGAATGAAGCTATTGCCGTGAAGATACAGAAAAGGACGGCAGCCCACTTCATGCCAAGACCACGTTCAAGAGCATACATCGGTCCTCCAAGCATTCGTCCGTCGGATGTCTTCACCCTGTACTTGATGGCAAGCAAGCCTTCACTGTACTTAGTGGCGATACCGAAGATACCAGTAAGCCAACACCAGAACACAGCACCTGGTCCTCCTAATGACACAGCTGTTGCCACACCAATAATATTTCCTGTACCGATTGTTGCTGCCAAAGAAGTGGCAAGAGCAGCAAACTGACTCACGTCACCATCGGAATACTTGTCTTTCTTAACTGAGATTTTCAGAGCCGTCCACATCTTCCTCTGAGGGAAGCGCAGACGGATAGTCAGAAACAAATGTGTGCCGAGCAACAATATAATCATGGGCCATCCCCATAAATACTCGTTAATTACATCTGTAATATGCAATAAGTTATCCATCTATAAATAATATCGTAATTTTCACATCTTTTAAGTTGCAAATTTACGCATTAAAATCGAATTTTCTTTATTTTTGCCCCAAATTAAATTCCTATTGACATGAAAACTATCTTTTCTACATCATTTCTGATGACAATCTGCTTAGTTGCCTCACTCAATGCAAAAGCAGTAGGACGTGATACGTATAGCATGAATCGTGAAACGAACAACCTTAATAGTACTATGTATTTCAATGACGATGACTATGAAAGCCTTTGGAAAAAGATTGAAAAACATATAGACGACGGACTACCCAAATCTGCACTCAAAGAAGCAGAAGAGCTTTACAATAAAGCTGTGAAAAACGGGCATTTCGCCTGGACGATAAAGTCAGGTCTGACCATGGTTGCGCTGCGCCAGGACATCAGTTCCGACAGTGTGATGGTTGACGTTGACAGGATGGAAAAACATCCTCTATTCCAGAACGTCAAAGCAAATGATGATACCAAGACCAAAGCAGAGAGGGCTTTATTGCACTCATTGCTTTCATCTGTTTACGAGTCAGTGAGTTACTCTCGTTTGACAAGGACAAACGATGATGTTAAGGCAGACTTCAAATCAAAAAGAGAATCACACGCCCTTGCCGCATTGAACGACTTGGAGTCCCTTGCCGGCTTCCCAGCAAAGGACTATGAGCCGCTGTATAAACAAGGCAATGAAAGCCGTCTTTACGAAAACGATGTGCTCTCGCTTGTAGTTGACTTCGCCTGCAAATATATGGGCAGGAACACAGAGCAGAACTACCAACTTTGCAATAAGGCATCCGAGATATACGCTTCAAAAGGAATGCGCAATGCCGCTGTTCTCATGAAACTGGATGCACTCAAATATCAGGAAACAAGCCGAAACAACGAGGTCAGGCTGAAATACAATCATTACCTTGATTCCCTGAAGAGTATCTATACAAACAACTCAGACATTGAAGCTGGTGCTGAAGCTCTCCTCAGATACCTCAGAGGTAACTCAGTGTTAACTCAGCAAGAGTGTTACGACCTGGCTGACTGGGGAGAAAAACAATGGGCTGGCACCAACAAGAAAGCATTTTTCAGCAATATCAAGAGCGATTGCCTTCAACCCGAACTGGCTATCGACATAAAAGGAGCCAGTTATTCAGGCAGACCATGCACCATGCTTATCCGTCACCGCAACGTGGCAGAATGTACTTTTCAGATTATCCCTGACAACAAAGTGAAGGGAATGTCTGGAGCACCTCTCGGTGGTGTACCTGCTATGCAGACTATAAAATTCGACACTTATGTCGAAGGTAAGGCTGAGGAGGCGCACGTTGACACCCTTCAGATAGATATCCCTGCCGGCTATTGGTTTGCCATCGCCAAATCCGGTAGAGTTGAAAACAAACAGAGCATCCACACCACTTCAATGAAAGTGCTGAGCTTATCTCTGCCTGGCAATAATAAAGTCGGTTGTGTGGTAGATGCCGTTACTGGTAAGCCTGTCAGCAACTGTGAGGTTATCGGTTCATGGTACGGCGACAGCGGAGATGGTTGGAAGAAACGTACTGAAACCTATCGCACAAACGAACAAGGTTTGGTGTATTTCCCATCGAAGATCTCAGATTTCTATGCACAGCGCAATACTTGGGACGTTAGCCATACTTGTAACACATCATCCTTCTACACAGCAGAATCCAACGATACTTTTGAATACAAATACGCAGTCTACACAGACCGCCATGCCTATCGTCCCGGACAGACTGTTCATGTCACCGGTATTGTGTACAAACAGAATGGTGACGAGGTTAAGGTAGTCAAGGACTTTGAGCCAACCTTCATCCTGCAAGATGCTAATTGGCAGGAGATTGGCAAAGTAGAAGTCAAAACTGATGAATGGGGAGTTGCGTCTGCCGACTTTACTCTGCCCACAGGAAGCCTCAATGGTACATTCACCATTAAATTCGACGACGCATCCACCAACATTCTTGTTGAGGAGTACAAGCGTCCTAACTTCAATATCGAGTTTGACGAGTTGGAAAAGACCTATGCCTTGGGCGACAGCGTGGAAATCAGAGGTCGCGCAATGACTTACTCCGGAGTGCCTGTTCAGAATGCCAAGGTAAGCTATACAGTTCAAAGCCGTGAGGCTACATTCTGGACATGGTGGTACAGAAACACTCCATGGAACAACCTCCTGACTGACGAAACCACAACCGACAACGACGGTTATTTCTATCTCCGCACACGTCTGACCAGCGAAACCACAGCCGAGATGCTGATGTTCCGTTTCAATGCATCTGTGACAGACATGGCAGGTGAGACTCACGAAGCAGAAGAGATTATCAAAGTCAGCAAACAGGACTTTGCGCTGAGCATCAGTATGCCTAAGTCGCTCAATGCAGATGCTTCGCCCATAGAGGCCATCACTGTCAAGGCCGTGAACAGCTCACAGAAACCAGTTGATGTAAAAGGCGAATGGAAATTGATGTTCTACAGCAAGATCACAGACGAGTATTCCACAGAGATTCAGTCAGGCACATTCAAAAGTGGAGAGTCAATTACACTTGCGAACATCAAGAAATTACCTTTAGGCAGCTATCAGATTCAGATAAAGGCCACTGACAGCAAGGACAACGCAATTACCGCTAAGCAGGAATTTGTGCTTTGGTCCGATAAGCGTACTGAAGAGATGAACCTCAAGAGTGACTGGATTTACTCACCATCCAGCACCTACAGCCAGCAGTCACCTATCGAAGTCTGGTATGCCAATGCCGAGAATAATGCATACACATATTTATATATAGCGACTCCAGACACTGTCATTAAGCGTGAGTTATTGCTTTCCGACAACAAGATTCATCATCTTAGCATTCCATTTAACTCAAAATACGACAATGGAATAACCCTATACAAGGTATATGTCAAGGACTGCAATACATCCTCTTCTTCACAACGCTGGACATACGTAACTCCAGATAAGCAGTTGAAACTGACTTGGAAGACATTCCGCGACCGTCTGGAGCCTGGACAGAAAGAGACTTGGACACTTTCCATCCGTGACCACAACGACAAGATTGTGAGCGCCTCACTCCTTGCCACTATGTACGATGCCTCTCTTGACATCTTCGGTCAGCACTCACTGCCGTTATCACTTTATTTCCATAGGGAGTCACCTTATATCCATCACGTTGAGCAATGGGTTAAGAGTGCATACTACCTGAGTCTTCCTTTCTCACATGACAGACTAACCACTCCTACCAGAGCTTTCAACGAGCTATACCCATACACCTATTATCAAAGAGTAAACGTATTCTATAGTGCTGGCAGCAGACTCTATTCAAATAGAGTTCTCAAATCAGCTGCTCTTGTTGAAGACACAGCTGCTGAAGTTGAAGCAAGTGTAGAAGTATCTGCAGATGATGCTTTGCTTGCAGATACCAATGACGAGAATAATGAGAACAACAGCGAAGAATTTGAAGAATCAAGTTCTCAGAAGTCAACTATCCGCACCAACCTCAGCGAGACTGCCTTCTTCTACCCCACCCTCGCAACTAATGCCAAGGGTGAAGTAGATATCAGTTTCACTCTGCCAGAAAGCCTGACAGAATGGAGATTCCTCGGACTTGCTCATACAAAGAATATGGACTATGGCAGCATCAGCGCCACAGCCGTTGCACGCAAGCAGTTGATGATTCAGCCAAATATGCCACGTTTCGTAAGAGACGGTGATAAGGTATGCATTGCTTCACGCATCATCAACCAGAGTACGGAAAGCATCAACGGTACAGCCATCATACGACTGATTGACGCTGACTCAGAGGAAGTTGTATTCACATCTTCTGCCCCATTCAGCACAGAAGCGGGAACTACCACCAGCGTAGAATTCAATTTTGATGCAAGCGATGAATACCCGATGCTCATCTGCGAAATCGTTGCGGAAAGCAAAACTCACTCCGACGGTGAGCGCAATTACCTGCCGGTACTGACAAACAAGAAACAGCTCACAGAGACAGTACCGTTCTACCTCATCGGTGAATCTTCGAAAGAAGTTGACATAACCTCACTCTTCAATAACAACTCAGCGACTGCAACCAACCGCAAGATGACGGTGGAATACACCGACAATCCTTCTTGGAACGCGGTTATGGCTATGCACAGCACCATCAATCCGGAAAGCGACAACGCAATTGACTGGTCTGCCTCACTCTATACCAACATGGTGGCACAGCATCTCGCAAGCCGCACTCCTGCCCTGCAGTCACTCATCCGCAAATGGCAGGATGAACCAGACTCCACATCCACTCTCAGCAGCGAACTCTCGAAGAACGAATCGCTCAAGGACATTCTCCTCAAGGAATCACCATGGGTACTTGAAGCACAGGACGAGACAATGAAGAAGCGTCAGCTTTGCGAACTCTTCGACGAGAAATTACTCAACTCTCGCATCAAAGAAGCCATCAACCACCTCAACGACCTGCAATACTCAGAAGGAGGATGGTCATGGATGAGAGGCATGAAACCAAGCTATTACGCTACCCTGCTCTGCGTTCATCACCTCTCTATGCTCCAGAACTATCTCACTTCACAGAATATTGAGAACGATGAGATCGACGATATGCTGAAAGAAGGTATCAAGTTCCTTGACAAAGAAGAACTGGACAGCTATAAGAAATACTATCGCAAGCACTCTAAATACCTGCCAAGCGAAAGTACGATTAACTACCTGTATGTAAAGTCTATCAGCAAAAGGGCTAATTCTTCGTCTGCTGTGAAGAAGATGACGGAAGACTATCTTAACCGCCTGCAGAAACGTGTCACCGAACTTACAATGTACGGACGTGCCCATGTATCTGTAATTCTTCTCAACAACAACCGTCGCGATGCAGCCTTGAAGTTCGTCAAATCCCTTCGCGAGTATTTGGTAGAAAAACCTGGAATGGGCAGATACTTCGATACCGAACGTGCATATTACTCATGGCGTGACTACCGCATACCAACCCACATCGCAGCTATGCAGGCTATGCAGCAAACAGGCGATTACTTCGCAGACAGCAATGACTATCTGCTCCAGATGCAACTCTGGCTGCTGCGTCAGAAGCAGACACAGAAATGGGACAGCAACATCAACACCCTTCAGGCTGTTGACCTCCTGCTCACCATTGCACCGGAATCAACAAGCGGAGATATTCGCACTCCATCTGTAGTGATTGGCGACAAACCGCTCACACTCAATGAACAGACAGCAGGAGTTGGTTATACCTGCACTCCTGTGCCAGACGCATTAATTGCCAGCAACACACCGTCTACAGTTACAGTAAGCCTTGATGAATCAACATCATTAGCTACACCTGCATGGGGCTGCATCTACGGACAATGCCTTGAAGAACTTGACCGCGTGGAGAAGTCATCAGGCGATTTAAGTATCAGCACCAAACTCTATGTTGAAGTAAACACAGATAATGGCAAAGAATGGAAGGAAGTAACTGACGGCGATATCCTGCACGTAGGCGACAAGGTTCGTCAGCGCCTCACCATCACAGCCGACCGTGACATGGACTTTGTAGCCATCCGTGCACAGCATCCAGCATGCTTCGAGTCCAAGCGCGTTATCTCAGGCTATCAGAATCTCGGAGGCAGAGGCGGTTATCTCTCACTCCACGACTCGATGTCTGACGTATTCTTCGACCGCTATGTCAAAGGTTCTTCTACCATCGACCTCGAATACTACGTAGCAAGAACAGGTAACTACAGCATGGGTATCGCAACCATACAGTGCAGCTATGCACCACAGTTCTCTGCCCACAGCCAAGGCGTCAGAGTCACCGTAAAATAAATATTCTAAAAACCTCAACTAAATATGAACAACAACATCAACCGTCGTGGATTCCTAAAGCAACTGGGAATGGGCACAGCTTCCACCGCAGCACTTTTCTTATTAGGTCCACTTTCATCGTTTGCGGAACGAAAGCAAACCACTACCTCAAGACCACACGAAGGTAAAATGACTTATCGCATAAACCGCCACACTGGTGACAAAGTTTCACTTCTGGGGTATGGAATGATGCGTTTACCACATAAGGGCCGTCAAATCGACCAGGAAATGGTTAACAAAGAAGTCGCCTACGCTTTAGAGCACGGAGTCAACTACTTTGACACGTCTCCACACTACGAAGGCGGCAAATCAGAAAGTTCACTGGGTGATGCCTTGGTGGCAAGCGGTGTGGATCGCAAGAGTTACTATATTGCCACAAAGATGTCCAACTTCGGAGAAAACGAATGGTCGTTGGAAGCATCGAAAGCCATGTACAAACGTTCGATGGAGTACATGCACACCGATTACATCGACTATTACCTCCTTCACGGTGTAGGAATGGGGGGCATGAACAATCTAAAATCACGTTTCCTTGACAACGGCGTTCTGGACTTCCTTCTGGAGGAGCGCAAAGCTGGAAGAATTCGAAATCTGGGATTCTCCTATCATGGTGACGTGAAAGTATTCGACTATCTGATTGAAAACACCGACAAATACAAATGGGATTTCGTGCAGATAGAGATGAACTATGTGGACTGGAAACATGCTCACGACATAAACGGCAACAACACCAATGCCGATTACCTGTACAAGCAATGCGAAGACCACGGCATTCAGTGTGTGATGATGGAACCACTTCTCGGTGGCCGTCTGGCAAAACTGCCAAAGGCATACGCCGAACGACTGAAGGCAAAGCGTCCGAACGACAGCATTGCATCATGGGCTTTCCGCTTCGTAGGAACACAGCCTAATGTGTTAACGGCTCTTAGCGGAATGACTTACATGGAACATCTGGAGGACAACGTAAAGACCTACAGTCCTCTCGACCCATGCACCAACGATGAACTTGCCATGCTGGAAGACATCGCAACCATCATTGCCAACTACCCGACCATTCCTTGTACTGCCTGCGGTTACTGTATGCCCTGCCCCTACGGTGTTGACATACCAGGCAATTTCCGCATTTACAACGAGGGTATAAACGAAGGCACCATCGACAACAAAGCAGCATTCGTGGAGGCATACAAGAAAGCCTTGCCGACCGCTGCCCTTGCCGACCAATGTGTAGGCTGTGAGGAATGTCTGTCTAAATGTCCACAGCGCATCCGTATTCCACGCCAGATGGAACGCCTATCTAAACTACTCGAATAAAACGTAACCACCATCCATAAAAAAAGCCCCGACGTCGGGGCTTTTTTTGTGGATTGTTATTTCATCAGGATTTTATTACCATTCTGGATATATATGCCTTTCGAAGGATGAAGGACACGTTGTCCGGCAAGGTTGTAAATTGCACCGTTTACATTTTCAGCCTCAACCTCATTGATGGCAGACGGTGTAGATCCGTCATCACTCAGGAACACTTCCTTGAGATATGCATCAGCACTGCCGTCGCTTCCAAACGCTATAATATATATATGTGAAGGGTCAATTTTGCGACCGGAAGCCGTAATCAGGTTCTGCAAGTCGATTGCCACATCCTTTTCATTACTTGTAAACGTACGGATATAAGGTTCTGACCAGATAGTTGTGCCATCGTATATCTTTACCTGAAGATTGCAAGTAGTCTTGCGGGAGAGTTTAACACACAGATAATTGAACGCTGAGAGATCCCAGCCCTGACGATAACGCCAGCCAACGATTCCATCCTTGGAAGTACGGATCTTCTTCTGTTTCAGGTTCACTGTGTTGTTACCGATAATTGAACTGAACTCAGGTTCTGTGAACGGGAAACCGGTAAATACCGGCTCGTCTGGATTCGCGTATGCTTCCTGTGCTTCGTCCAATGACTTGAAATAATCTTCTGGGACAGACAACTCGGTAGTGAACCAGTCAACGTCAATATGACCACCTGTAGCTTTAGTTGAGTAATTGAACAGATAGAATCGCTGTCCCACAAAGAAGTCGAGGGTATAACCCATTGACATGCTCACACCGAAAGACTTATAGCCTGTTTTGGGTTGGTAGCTGTAAAGATAAGAACATGTGTTCTTTCCGAAATTAACCTGAGCACGCAGGTAAATCTGATCGGAAGTCAGTTCTGCACCGGTCTTCTCCTCCTGCAACGTTGGGACTTGGCCATCAAACTTATAACGACAACTATAGAGGTATTTCTTACCATTCACCCTCTTCACACCG
>Ga0256405_10005627_pt1 | contig 21288 bp, 19 predicted proteins | sample RumenRJG_02DNA_FD_189096 | JGI IMG/M metagenome (GOLD analysis project Ga0256405, IMG submission 189096) | Bovine rumen microbial communities from Lethbridge, Alberta, Canada - RJG_02 | ecosystem: Host-associated > Mammals > Digestive system > Stomach > Rumen | place: Canada: Alberta... | reverse complement strand
CAAGATGCTCTACGGTGAATTCCCGCCGGTCGGAAAGATGATCCTGTTCTGCCTGCTGCTCGGCGTCTTTGCCATCGGTGCCCCCGGCGTGCCGGGAGGAACGGTCATGGCTTCCCTGGGACTCATCACCGGCGTGCTTGGTTTTGACGAGACGGGAACTGCCCTGATGCTCACGATCTTTGCGCTGCAGGATTCCTTCGGAACCGCCTGCAACGTCACCGGTGACGGCGCGCTGACACTGTTCCTTACAGGCTATGCCGAGAAGCACGGGATCGGGACGCAGAAAAACATTGAGATCTGAGGCACGGCTGCGGGATACAACAGGGAGAACTGCATGGAAAAGAGAAGAAAAGCACTGAAATATGCGGTGGTGCTTCTGTCTGCAGCTGCTCTTTTTCTGTGCTCCTGCGGCATCAGGCCGGGAGGCCGTACAGAAAACGCTGCGGAGACAGCAGTGAGTACAGCGGAGACCGGGACAGAAAAAGAGACCGCGGCGGAAACGGAGACGCAGACAGAAGCGGAAACAGAGACGCGGACAGAAGCGGAAACGGAGACTGCGGCGGAGACAGAAACAGAGACAGAAACAGAGACAGAAACGGAAACTGAGACGGAGACAGAGATGGAAAATGCGTTTTACAGCATGGAACTGGACGAGGAGCTGAAGGACCGGATCCGGGGGAAATCATACAAGGATGACTGTACCGTACCGTTCGAAGATCTCAGGTATCTTCACGTTCTGCACAAAGATATTGAAGGAAACGTACATGAAGGGGAACTGATCTGCAACAAAAGGATCGCAGTGGATCTGCTGGAGATCCTGCAGGAACTCTACGAGAACGACTATCCGATCGAGAAGATGCGGCTTGTGGACGAGTACGACGCGGTGGATGAATACTCAGCGGCGGACAACAATTCCTCCAGCTTCAACTTCCGCTTTGTGTCCTATACGACCCACATCTCGAAGCATGGTTACGGTCTGGCGATAGACATCAATCCGCTGTATAATCCGTATACGAAGATGGTGAACGGGGAGCGGAGCGTGGAACCGGCGAACGGCGTTCCCTATCTTGACAGGGACAAGGAGTTCCCGTACAAGATCACCAGGGACGATCTCTGCTGCCGGCTGTTCCTGGAGCATGGCTTCAACTGGGGCGGAGACTGGGAGAACAGCAAGGACTACCAGCATTTCGAGATGCCTTCCTCCGTCGTGAAGAGCCTGTATCCGGACTGAGGAGCGGAACGACGCCCGGAATTGGTACTGAGGAACGGAACAACGCCCGGAAAACGCGGACGTGCTGTGGAGAAGACACAGTAAAAACATCAGGGGGACACAGAGTATGAGCAGACAGAACAGGAAACAGACCGGGAACGGCAGAAAGAGACTTGCGGCAGCGGTGCTTGCAGCAGTGATCGCTTTAGTTCCGGCGGTTCCGGCCCTTGCCGACGAGGGAGCACAGCCGGAAAAAGGGCCCGGGATCACTACGGCGGCGGAGACGGAAGCACAGCCGGCGGAGGTGACGGAGGAACAGGTGAACGCGTTTTACCAGGACGCGGTCTTTGTGGGAGATTCCATCATGGAAGATTTCCAGCTCTTCTGCCGCTACCGGAAGTCAGATCCTTTCCTGGCGCAGTTCCGGTTCCTGGCGCGGACCAGCTTCAGTCTGCACAACGCTTCCATGCCGATCTCCAAAAAGTCGAAGCATCCGATCTTTCAGGGGGAGCAGAGATTTATCTGGGACTCTGTCCGCATGCTGGGGGCGAAGACGGTCTACATGATGTTCGGACAGAACGATCTGGATATGGGAAATGATTCCGTGGAGAGATACTGCGCCCTGATTGGAAAGATCAAAGAACAGTCCCCGGACGCGGAATTTGTCATCATGAGCATGACCTACACCCTCGCGGGAAAGGGGAAGGGCCCCATCAACAACGACAATATCCGGGCGTTCAATGAGGCGATGAAAGTCGTGGCGGCGCAGAACGGGTGGGGATTTATCGACATGTCCACTCCGACTTCGGACGGGAGCGGGAACCTCAGACCGGAATTCTGCAGTGACCATTATGTGCACCACACCAACGCGGCTTACAGAGTGTGGGAGGATGTGCTGAAAGAATATGCCCGGGAAAGTCTTTCCCGGAGGCAGACTGAAGGAGGAAACGGTGTATGAGAAGGATCATAGGAATAGCTGCGGCGCTGATCGTCCTCTGTGCGCTGGCCCTTGCCGGCTGCGGCGCAGGAGGAAAGGGGAACGCGGGACCCGCGGCAGAGCCGAAGACCCCGGAGGAACTGTACGAACAGATCCTGAAGGAGGCAGAGCTTCCGGAAATGGTGCTGGGGGATGATGAGTACATCGTGAACTATTACGGCATCGATCCGGAGAGCCTGGACGGCTATGTCTTCGCTACTGCGGATTCCGCGATCCTGGCGGACGCTGTGATCATTCTGAAAGCGAAGGAAGAAGGCTCCGTGGAGAAACTGTCGGAATCGCTCCGGAACATCAAGGAGTGGAAGGAAGCCGAGATGGAGAACTATGCCCCGGACGCTTACAAGGTCGCGAAGGCATCCTCCGTGCGGACAGAAGGAAAGTATGTGTGGCTGGTCATGTCGGAGCAGTCCGGGAAGATCGAAGACATCATCCGCAGCGGTATTGGCACGAAGTAAAAAACCTCTCCTGTCCGTGACGGAAAAAGAACAGAACCTGTCCATTGGGATGAACAAGTTATGTTAAGGAGGATCGGAATCATGACCAGAAGAATGAAAGAAGTCTGTGCGGTATTCTTTTCAGCGGCGTTCTGCGCTGTTTCCCTGACTGCCTGCGGCAGCGGCGGCGGACTGTTCGGCAGCTCTTCAAAGCGTTCCGCGGACCGGTATGAAATGGTGGCGGAGACAGCAGCGGCAGCGGCGTACTACCCGGAAGAACCAGTCATGTATGATACCATGGGGATCGACGGGGGAGCCATGGCGATGGCGTCGGCAGAAAAAGGGGCCGTACCGGCACCGGCACCTGCACAGTCGGCATCGGCACAGTCGGCACCGGAAAAGAACGTCAAAGAAGGCAGAAAGCTGATCCGGAACGTCTCCATGTCCATCCGCCTCGCGTCGGATACGGAGCTTCAGAACGCGGTGGGGCAGCTCACATCCATCACGAACCAGTTCGGCGGCTTCATCGTGAACAACGACATGTCCTTTGACCGGAACTATGCCGGCGGATCCCTGACGATCCAGATCCCGAAGGACGATGTGGACAGATACCTGGAGGCCATCCGCGGGACCGGCTACAGGATCACCTCCATCAACGACAGCAGCCGCGACGTGACGAGCCAGTATGTGGACACGGAAGCCCGTATCAAAGTCCAGCAGCAGAAGATCGAGAACTACCAGAAGTATCTGGAATCGGCGGAAAACGTCACGGATACGCTGGAGATCTCCGACCGCCTGAATGAAGCGATCGCGGACATGGAATCCTACAAGTCCACCATGAAAGCGCTGAACGAGCAGATCGACTACACCGAGATCCGCATCAGCATCAGCTGCGACGCTGCGGTGACCCAGGAATCCTTCGGCGAGCGCGTCAGCAGGACCCTGCGCGAGACCGGAGAAAACTTTGTGGACTATATTCTCGACGGTCTTGAGTGGTTTGCCGGCGCAGTAGCGTTCCTGATCTTTGCATTGCCGATCGCATGGATCGTGATCCGCGTCGTCATGGCGGCTTTCCGCGCAGGAAGACATGCCAGAAACAAGAACGGGGAAGAGAAAAAGGCTGCGGATAATAACGGGAAGAAAAAGGGCTTTCTCGGATTCGGGAAAAAAGATACGAAGGACAGCGGAACGCTGAACGCAGCAGAGACCCAGGGGAATACGAACGGAAATAGCTTTGGGAATACCTCAGGAGCCGGGAATGCCCCGGGAGCCGGCGGCGAAGAAAAGAAAGGATGACGGCGGAACAGGAATTACACAGAGCTGAATCAACGAAGAACAGGAATAAAACGAAGGAGCTCCCGGTTACGGGAGCTCCAGTATTCTGCGCAGTTCGTCTGTCCGGCCGGGAGTGTAGCAGAAGCCGCCCATGCCGACCGCTTTCGCGCCTTCTATGTTTTCCGGCAGATCGTCGATAAAGAAGCAGTCCCCGGCCTTCAGGCGGAATTGCTTCAGAAAAGTCTCATAGATCATGGCCTGGGGTTTGATGCAGCGGTATTCTGCGGAGAAAAAGACGCCGTCGTAGAGTTCCGCTGCCGGCATCACCCTCCGGTAGACCTTCGGCAGACGGATGCTCGCGTTGGAAAGAACATAGACGCCGTTCCCGCGGGCCTTCAGCTCCTGTATGATCTCCGCCATGCCGGGAGCAGGGTGCATATTGTATTTATCCCAGTCCCAGAAGCACTTTGCGGCAAGACTGCGGTCCTCTTCTGTGCGGAAGCGCTTCAGCACCGATCGGAGCGCGCTCTCCTCGGTAATGAGGCCAGCGTCCAGTTTCAGCCATTCCTGGGAACAGAAGAGAACATTGTGCACTTCGCGGATCAGCTCCGGATCGTCCGTGTACTGCCTTGTCACCAGGTCCGGATCATAGTTTACCAGGACATTTCCCATGTCGAACACAACATTTTTAAATGTAAACACTGCGGGACGTCACCTCCTTTGACAGTTTTGATTATAGCAGAAGTTCCGGGTCTGCAAAACTTAAGAAGTTCCGGCGTCACAAAATTTAAGAAGTCCCGGGGATCCCTGGACCGCAAAACTTAAGTTGCGGACCCGGAGCGGATTTGCTATACTATGGTGGTGCATCAGGGGAGAGCTGTCAGGTGATCCACTCTGCTGCAGGAAATATGGAGTCGTATCGAAGTGGCTATAACGAGCCTGACTCGAAATCAGGTTGCCGGCTTGCTGGCACGCGGGTTCGAATCCCGCCGACTCCGCGATAAAAAGGAGCTGCCGCACTAAGCAATTAGTGCGGCGGCTCTGTTCTTTTTGTGCTGTTTGTTAATGAGACATGCGGTAAGCAGCCCGGGATATATCTGATCCGATGACAAGCCCGGGATATATCTGGTCCGATGACATATGCAATCTCTGAAATATAAAAATGCGTATGTCATAATTCTTGATAATGCCCGTTCTCAGAGAGACCAACATGCTCTTGTGACATATGCATTCAAAAGAATGCGGCAATGCATATGTCGGAATTTGCGAAAAAGTCGGTTTTCAATAAGCCGGATGCGTTCAAGCGACATATGAAACCAGCAAAATTCTGGAATGCATATGTCAAACTCATTGCAGATTCGAATTTCAGCGTTACGGACATGCTCAAATGACATATGCAATCCAGAATATTTTGAAATGCATATGTCGATTGATCTGTCAGAGGGCTGATTAAGCAAATCAAAAACCGAATGAGGTACATATTTTGTCAGGCTGCCGGAGACACATGGCAAAGATCTCAAAACAGCAGAGCTTAAGAAGAGCTTAAAGTAAGAAAAATAGGACTGCAGCTCTTCGCAGCGGCCTTTTCAGCCTTTTCAGAGTAGTTTAAGGATAGGAAAGTATATTGGCTTCAGCAGATGAAAAGATCTGCAGAAAAAGATGTTCACGGAACAGAATATTACAGGAGGTAAAAAACATGAGAGTGAACAAACAGATCGCAGCCCTTGCACTCAGTGCTGTTATGGGAACGTCAGTTTTCAGCGCGATGCCTGTCATGGCAGCCGGAACGGTACAGTCGGCAGAAGCTTCGTCCTCCCAGGAGCAGTCTAAAGTGAGAAAGGGACCGGAGGACAGGATCTCCGAGCTGGTCGAAAACGGAACGATCTCCAAGGAGACCGGTGAAAAGATCAGTAATTACATGAAGGAAAACCGGCCGGAAAAGAAAGAGAAAGCATCCGGAACAGAAAAACCGGAGAAGAAAGAAAAGACATCCGGAACGGAAAGTACATCCGGAACGGAAAGTACATCCGGAACGGAGAAGAAGGAAAAGAAAGAAAAGAAGGAAAAGAAGCAGAAGACCGCGGCAGACAGCGCGGACAGCACCACCGGCACCACTGAGAATACCGGAAACGCGGGAACAGGGAAAGGAAACGGACGCGGTCACGGTTTCCTGTCGCAGGAATTTCTTGACAAGCTCCTGGCGGACAAGGTGATCACCCAGGAGGAGTATGATGCTCTGAAGGCAGCCATTCCCGAGCGCCCGGAGAAGCCGGCGGACGGTGAGAACGGACAGACCCGGCAGAAGGGAACAAAGCAGAAAAAGAATACGACTACAAACACAACTACAGGAACGACCTGATGAAGTGATCTGAGCAGTAATACTTAAAGAAGAAAGTGAAAAAATAATGTAAAGAAGAAACGCCCGCGGCACTCTTACAGCCGCGGGCATTTTGTGCAGTCCTGCAGGGAAGGAATAAGTCAGTCCTGCGGGGAACGGATAAGATAAAACAAAAAGCGCCAATCTACTTTACATAACAAGTTGGCGGTTGTATAATGAGGTGCATATCACAGAAGAGCACCAGGGACCAAAAGAACATCAGATACCAAAAGAGCACCAGATACCAAAAGAGCACCAAGCACCAGGTACCGGGTGCAGGAAGAGTATCGGAATCGAAATCAGTTTCAGAATCTCAGGAGGACCGCATGCAGACACAGGCACTGCCGCAGTATATGAGGATCGCAGCGGATCTGGCGGGACGCATCGCTTCGGGGGAGTTCCCGGAGGGGCAGCGGCTGTCGGGCCGGTCGGCGCTTTCTTCCGGCTATCACGTTTCTCCGGAGACAGTGCGTAAAGCGCTGAAGCTTCTGTCGGATGTGGGGATCGTCAGGACCCGGGAGGGCAGCGGGACGGTTATTCTCTCGGCGGAGAAGGCGGGCGCCTGGCTGGAGACGGTGGGAGCGCGCGGAGAACAGGCGGATCTGCAGAATCAGCTTCAGGCCCTGTTCCGGCAGTACACGGAGATGGGGCGGCAGATCATGGATCTCAGCGCCAGGCTTCTGGAGGCACGGGCCACGCCGCTCCCGGCAGAGAAGGCGCTGCCGCAGTATGAGGTGAAGGTGCCGGCGGATTCGGACAAGATCGGCATGACGCTGGGGGATCTGCATTTCTGGCAGTGCACGGGAGCTACAGTGGCGGCGATCCGCAGGGGACAGAAGGTCATCCTTTCTCCCGGATATTACGCGGAGATCCGGGCGGGAGATATCCTGGTCTATATCGGGGCGCCGGAATGCCGGAGCGCGGTGGAGCGGCTGCTTTCCAGCGGCAGGACAGAAAAGAGCCTGTTCCTTCTGCAGGAACAGATCGCCCGGGCCATCCACGGGAAGGAGCTTTACGAGGTCGCGAAGGCGCTGGGCGCCGGCCCCGGGGAGATCAGCGGAGTCACCGCCATGACCAAAGGAATGACCAACCGCTCTTACTGTTTTACCTGCAGGGGAGAACGCTATATTCTCAGGATCCCCGGAGAAGGAACTGCCAGCTTCATCGACCGGAAGCAGGAAGCGGAAGTGTACCGGGCTATCTCGGGCCTCGGCATCTGCGACGATCTTCCTTATATTAATCCGAAGAACGGGCTGAAGGTGAGCAGGTACCTGGAAGGCGTCAGAGTGTGCGACCCCTACCGGGAGGAAGACATCGTCCGCTGTGTGCGGCTGATGCACCGCCTGCACGATCTGAAGCTGGAGGTGGGACATGAGTTCCGGCTCTTCGAAAAGATCCAGGATTACGAGGACCTGAGAGAGGGTTCGCCTTCTCTGTATCCGGACTACGAAGAGACGAAGAGAAAGATCTTTTCCCTCCGGGAGTATATTGAGGAACATAAGGCGCCGTACTGCCTGACTCACATGGACGCGGTGCCGGACAACTTCCTGTTTTATCTGAGAGACGGGGAGGAGAAACTTCAGCTGACAGACTGGGAATACGCCGGGATGCAGGACCCGCACATCGACATCGCCATGTTCTGCTGCTACAGCGAGTACGACAAAGACCACACGGATCATCTGATCGACCTGTATTTCGGGATCGGAGCGGAGGATGTTGGAGTGCCGGGAGAAAAGGCAGCACAGACAGGGGAGTGCACCGGGGAGTGTTCCCGGGAGACACGTCTGAAGATCTACTGTTATATCGCGGCGGCGGGCCTTCTGTGGAGCAACTGGTGTGAGTACAAGCGGCGCATGGGCGTGGAATTCGGAGAGTACGCCGACTTTCAGTATGAATGCGCAAAGAAATATTACGGGATCGCGGTGCAGGAGAGAAAACTTCTGCCGGGATCCGGAAAAGAGGGAACGGAATCATGAAAGATCCGGAACAGAAGAAGCAGACAGAACAGAAGAAGCATCTGGAACAGAAGGAACCGGCAGTGCAGAAGAAACATATCGATCCTTCCACCACAGTGATCCCCATGGCGATCATCCTGATGCTCTGCGTGTATTTTGTCATGGATCCGGAAGGCTCCACGGCAGCGCTGGCAGCGGTCCGCTTCTTCCTGGGGGATACCCTGGGTTCCTACTACCTGGTGGTGGGCCTTGGCGTGCTGATCGTTTCCTTCTATCTTTCTTATTCCGATATCGGAAACATCGTTCTGGGACGACCGGACGAGAAGCCGGAATTCGGTTTCTGGATCTGGGGCGCCATGGTGTTCACCTGCGGACTGGCAGCGGATATTCTGTTTTATTCCCTGTGTGAGTGGATCTACTACGCGGAGGAACCCCACATCCAGGAGCTGGGGAGCGTGCAGGACTGGGCCAGCGCCTATCCGATCTATCACTGGAGCATGATCCCCTGGAGCTTCTACGCGGTGCTTTCCGCCTGCTTCGGCTTCATGCTGTACGTCCGGAACCGGAAGAAGCAGAAGTTCTCCGAATCCTGCCGGCCCATCCTGAAGGAAGGCACGGACGGAGTTCCGGGACGGCTGGTGGATATTCTCGCTGTCTTCGCGCTTATCGCCGGGACAGCCACCACCTTCTCCGTCTCTTCACCGCTGCTGGCCCAGATCCTTTCCAGCCTGGCGGGAGTGGAGAACACTAAGTGGGTTACCATCGCGATCCTTCTGGCGGTCTGCGCGACGTACACTATGTCGGTCATGCACGGCATCAAGGGCGTGGCGAAGCTCTCCAACATCTGTATGGCACTGTTCGGCGCACTGCTCCTCTACGTGTTCGTGACAGGCGGAGAAGCCATGTACATCGTGGAGACCGGCATCGCCGCCGTCGGGAACGTGGCGCAGAACTTCATCGCCCTCTCCACCTGGACCGACGCCCTCCGGACTTCCTCCTTCCCGCAGAACTGGACCATTTTCTACTGGGCCTACTGGATGGTGTGGGCAGTGGCGGCGCCCTTCTTCATGGGCAGTGTGAGCCGCGGCCGCACCGTGCGCCAGGTCATCATGGGCTCCTACCTCTTCGGCGTGAGCTCCACCATCATCTCCTTTATCGTTCTCGGGAATTATGGAATGGGGCTCCAGATGCACGGGAAGTTTGATGCCATCGCCCTCTATGAGGCTTCGGGCAGCCTTTACGAGACCATCCTCGGGATCGTGGGGAACCTGCCGTTCCATAAAGTCGCTCTGGTGCTGATCGTGCTGAGCATGATGGCGTTTTACGCCTCCTCCTTCGACTCCATCACCCTCGTGGCCTGCCAGTACTCTTATAAGGAAGTGGACGGCGCGGAGGATGCTTCCGTTCAGATGAAGCTGTTCTGGGCAGTGCTCCTCATTCTTCTGCCCATCGCCCTCATCTTCAACGAGAGCAGTATGAACAACATGCAGACAGTTTCGATCATCGCGGCGTTCCCGCTGGGATTCGCCATCATTCTGATCATCGCGAGCTTCATCAAGGACGCGAAGGATTATATCGGGGAACTGAAGAAGCGCACGAATGATTAAGATCAGTGGTTAAAGAAGCGCTGATGCGGGGCGGGCAAGTGGTCAAATATTGAAGAATCTGAAAAAAGTGGACCACAGCAGGACTTCAAAAATGACCGGGTTTAAACGAAATTGTCCGATCATGGACGATTCCTGCCGGGCCTGAAAAGGAACAAATCAGAAAGTGCAGAGATAATAGACGTTTTTTTGGAAAATGGCTATTATCTCTGCGCTTTCTGTTTTTCAGCTTCTAAATATGTGGTCCACAATTTCAAAAAAAGTCAATTAATGACCAGTGTGCTGAGGAGACAGAGAACCGTCCTCTGTCTCCTCTTGACCAGAAATGACTGACTTTGACGAAAAGTTGATGGAATTAGAAAAATTATGCTTGACATTGAAAGAACCAAGGCTATAATAGAGTTACAAGATGTGACTGACTTTGGGCGAGCCAGAGCGATTGTGATCAAATGCGACGTAATGCAGGCATAATTACGGACAGAAAGCTGACAGAATAAAAGCAGGGCAGCGGGGACGTCACCGCAGCCGGAAAGGGGGAAACAAAAGTGATCTACACAGTAACCTTCAATCCTTCGCTGGACTACATCGCGTCGGTGGATCATTTCCGCACGGGAGGGATCAACCGGACAACGAAGGAGCTCCTGTTCCCGGGAGGAAAGGGAATCAACGTTTCCATCGTCCTGAAGAACCTGGGATTTGACAACATCGCCCTGGGCTTCACGGCGGGATTTACCGGAAACGAGATCCAGCGCCTTCTGGATGAAAAGGGCGTGAGGAATGACTTTGTCCGGGTGGAAAAGGGCATGTCCAGGATCAACGTGAAGCTCCGCTCCGATGAGGAGACAGAGATCAACGGAATGGGACCCGCCATCGAGCAGAAGGACATCGACACGCTGTACCGGCAGCTGGACCGCCTGAAAGCGGGCGATATCCTGGCGCTGTCCGGCAGCATTCCTTCCGTGATGCCGGAGACCATGTACATGGACATCATGGAGTACCTGAAGGGCAGAGGGATCCGGATCGCGGTGGATGCCACGAGGGATCTCCTGATGAAGGTCCTGCCTTATCATCCGTTCCTGATCAAGCCGAACAACCACGAACTGAGCGAGATCTTCGGAGTGGAGATCAAGACCAAGGACGACGTGGTGAAGTACGCAAGAAAGATGAAGGAACTTGGCGCTGAAAACGTCCTGGTCTCCATGGCCGGCGACGGTGCGGTGCTTGTGGATGAAAACGACCAGGAACACCGGGCGGAAGCGCCCAGGGGAACGCTGAAGAATTCCGTCGGAGCTGGGGACTCCATGGTGGCGGGATTCATCGCGGGATACCTTACAAGCGGAGACTGCGGACAGGCGTTCCGCATGGGACTCTGCACCGGCAGCGCCAGCGCTTTTTCTGACGAGCTGGCGACCAGGGAAGAAGTCATCGCCCTGCTGAAGCAGTACAGATGACAGAAAGACCGCTGAGGCAGTACAAGAGCGCTGAAACAGAAAAAGACTGTGAAACAGAAAAAGACCGTGAAACAGAAAAAGACCGTGAAACAGTAAAAACAGAGGAATCAATTCCGGAGAGGGGAGATTTATGAAACAGAAAGTGCAGTCCTTCGGCCGTTTCTTAAGCGGAATGGTCATGCCGAACATCGGCGCATTCATCGCGTGGGGACTTCTCACCGCATTGTTCATCGCCACCGGCTGGCTCCCGAATGAGCAGCTGAGCGGCATGGTCGGCCCGATGCTTACCTACGTTCTTCCGATCCTGATCGCTTACCAGGGCGGTAAGATGGTCGGCGGAGACAGAGGCGCTGTCATCGGCGTCATAGCCACCGTCGGTGTGATCTGCGGTACCGAGTACACCATGCTGATGGGCGCCATGGTCATGGGCCCGTTCGCAGGCTGGGTCATCAAGCAGTTTGACAAAGCCATGGAAGGCAAGATCAAGCCCGGCTTTGAGATGCTTGTCAACAACTTCTCCATCGGCATCATCGGCCTCATCCTGATGATCATCGGCTTCTATGTCGTCGGACCGTTCATGGCGGCAGTGCTGGTCATCCTGAGCGGCGGCGTCCAGGTGCTGGTGAACAACAACCTCCTTCCGCTGATCTCCATCTTCGTGGAGCCGGCGAAGGTCCTGTTCCTGAACAACGCCATCAACCACGGTATCTTCACTCCCCTCGGCATCGAGAACGTGAAGGAGACCGGAAAATCCATCTTCTACATGATCGAGACCAACCCCGGCGCAGGTACCGGCGTCCTGCTGGCCTACTGGATGTTCGCCCGGGATAAGGTCACCAAGGATTCCGCTCCCGGTGCGCTGATCGTCCACCTGCTCGGCGGTATCCACGAGATCTACTTCCCCTACATCCTGATGAACCCGCTGCTTCTTCTGGCGACCATCGGCGGCAGCGTCGCGGCGATGTTCTACAACATGATCTTCAACCTGGGCCTTACCAGCCCGCCGTCCCCCGGTTCCATCATCGCCTACGTCGGCATGGCTCCGAAGGGATCCACCATCTCCGTCCTGATCAGCGTCGTGATCGCAGCAGTCGTCTCCTTCATCATCGCAGCTCCGATCGTCCGCATGTCCGGCAGCAAGGCAAATCTTGAGGACGCACAGTCCCAGATGAAGGATATGAAGGCCCAGTCCAAGGGACAGGCCGCAGGTGCCCCCGTTGACCTCAGGACCATCGACCGCATCGTCTTCGCCTGCGACGCAGGCATGGGCTCCAGCGCTATGGGCGCGGCTGTTGTCCAGAGAAAGCTGGCAGCGGCAGGATTCGAGAACATCAAAGTGAGCCACGCTTCCGTTTCTGAAGTTCCGAAGGACGCGAAGCTGGTCATCTGCCACCAGGATCTCGCGGCCCGTGCCATGGCCAGCGCTCCGGGAGCAAGAGTCATCACCATCACGAACTTCATGAACGCACCGGAGTATGACGCTCTGGTGAACGAGATCACAGACGCAAGAACCAACAAGCACTCCGAGAAGGAGACCGGCGATACCTACCGCTCCGGACTTCTCCTGAAGAAGAACATCCTGATCAACCATGCACCCGCAGCGAAGGAAGACATCATCCGCGAGATCGGAAAGATCTTCCATGAGGGCGGCTACACCACCGAGAAGTACACGCAGGCAATGTTGGACAAGGAGCCGGTGTTCAACACCGCCATCGGCAACGGCCTGGCGATCCCCCACGGCATTGAGAGCATGCGCGGCGAGATCAAGAACTCCGGCCTTGTGATCATGACCTTCCCGGAGGGCATCGACTGGGGTGGCGAGACCGTGAAGCTGGTCATCGGCATCGCGGCCATCGGCGAGGAGCACATGGACGTGCTGACCAAGATCGCTGACGCCTGCGACAGTGAAGAAGCGGTCGATGAGATCGTTGCGAAGAGCGTCGATGAGATTTATGATATGTTCAAGAGGCAGTAATTTGAATCATTAAGTACCCCGATTTTGCTCCTGATTCCGGGGGGACTTACTTCCTAAGAAGAGATCAGCATAAGAGAGGAGAAGAGATGAAAGTAAGAGGAGTCAGAATGTACGGCGAAATGGATCTTCGCCTGGAAGAGTTTGAGCTGCCGGAGATCGGAGATGATGAGATTCTTGCGAAGATCTACAGCGACAGCCTTTGCATGTCCACTTACAAGCTGGCAGTCCAGGGCAAGAAGCACAAGAGGGCGCCGCAGGATATCGACGTGAACCCGGTCATCGTGGGCCACGAGTTCGCGGGAACCATCATCAAGGTGGGCAAGAAGTGGCAGGATCAGTTCAAGCCGGGCATGCGCTTCGCGCAGCAGCCTGCTCTGAACTACAAGGGCAGCATGGCGTCTCCCGGTTATTCCTACCGCTGGTTCGGCGGGGACGTGACCTACTGCATCTTCCCTCACGAAGTCATGGAGCTTGGCGCGCTGATGCCCTTTGACGGCGACAGCTTCTACAAGGCATCCCTTGGAGAGCCCCTGAGCTGCTCCATCGGCGCCATGCACGCCCAGTACCACACGAAGCAGGGCGTGTACCATCATGAGATGGGCCTGAAGAAGGGCGGAAACCTGATCATCATGGGCGGATGCGGCCCCATGGGCCTCGGCGCTGTGGCATATGCCTGCGTCTGCAAGTACGAGCCGAAGCGCGTCGTGGTGACGGACGTGGACGAAAAGAAGATCGCCCGCGCCAATGAAGTCATTTCTGTCGAGTGGGCGAAGGAGCACGGTGTGGAGCTCGTCTACGCGAACACCGCGAAGATGGAAGATCCCCGGAAGGGCCTCATGGACCTGACCGATGGCCACGGCTACGACGATGTCCTGATCTACGTGCCGATCCCGGCAGTGGCGGAGCTGGGCAACCAGGTCCTCGCCTATGACGGATGCATGAGCTTCTTCTCCGGTCCCAGCGACAAGGAGTTCAGCGCAAAGGTGAACCTCTATGACTGCCATTACAACGCCACCCACATCATGGGCACCACCGGCGGAAACAACGACGACCTGATCGAGGCGAACGATCTCGCCGCAAGAGGCATCATCGACCCGGCTATCATGGTCACGCACGTCGGCGGACTGGACAGCGTGGCGGATGCTACCTGCAACCTGCCCCACATGCCCGGCGGCAAGAAGCTGGCCTACACCCAGTTCGATATGCCCATGACCGCCATCGAGGATTTCGGAAAGCTTGGCGAGACCGATCCCTTCTTCAAGAAGCTGGACGAGTGCTGCAAAGCCCACAGAGGCCTGTGGAATCCGGAAGCTGAGAAGATGATCTTCGAACACTTCGGCGTCAACACCGACGAACTGAACTGGTAAATAGAATAACCCCTTTCTCAGAGGACCCTGCACGGCTTTTCCAAGTCTGTGCGGGGTCCTCTGCCAGTTTCAGGCTGTTTATTATGTGTCCGCAAATGTGGTCTGTGAATGTGGTCTGCAAATGAGGTCTGCAAACATGACCATCCAAGTCGCGGTTGGGCGTTTTAGAGCGTTTTTGAGAATTCTGTTCCCCTGGCAGGCGCGGATTCAGGAAAATTCGGAGGGCTCGCAGAGCCATTTTGGGCGTTTTCCGGCATTTTTTAGAAATCTGTTCCCTTTTTCAAGGTTTTTCGCTTCCTTTTTTGCATGAAAAGGGAACAAAATTCTGATAACCGCCGAAAAACGCCCAGAACGCTTCTGCAGGAGGCAAAAATTCAGGTCAGAATAGGCTTCAAAGGGGAACAGATCCTGAAAAAATCGCGAAAAACGCCCGGAAGCTTCCAGGACTTTGATCTTCAGGCCTTTCAGCGTCAGCACCGATGAACTGGACTGGGAAACCAGACCGGCGGGAAGAGGCTGTGGTCGGGGTTGGAAACTGCTGAAGGGGAGAGTATAATAAGACTGAATTAACAACAGTCAAAGTCGGACATAACAATGCAGAATCGTTCAGATCATTTGATATGAGGTAAAGGTATGCTGACAGAAGATCGTTTTTCAAGAATACTCGCAGTGGTTGACGCAGAGGGAAGTGTTACTGTCACGGACCTGGTGCGCCGTCTGGAAACTTCGGAGTCCACGATCCGGAGGAACCTGACCGCCATGCACAAAAAAGGTCTCCTGACAAAGGTGTACGGCGGTGCGATCTCTTTGAAGCGGCCGGAGCTGATGGTGCGGGATGAGAAGATCGTGAACCGGAAGGCGATGTACGCGGAGGAAAAGGAGAAGATCGCGAGATACGCGGCTTCTCTGATCGGCCCGGAGGATTTCGTGTTTCTGGATGCCGGGACTACGACGGAGATGATGATCGATTACATTACCGCCCGTCAGGCAGTGTTCGTGACTCACGCGGTGAGCCATGCCCTGAGGCTGGCGGCTCTGGATGTGCGGGTCATCCTTCTCGGGGGTGAGGTGAAAAGCGTGACGGAGACCGCCGTTGGGGAAGAAGCACTGGAATACCTGGAAAAATTCCGCTTTACCAAGGGATTCTTCGGCACCAACGGCATCAGTCTGGAGAACGGGTTCTCCACGCCGGATCCGAAGGAAGCCGCGATCAAGACAAAAGCGCTCTATGCCTGCCGTCGGAGCTATATCCTGGCGGATGAGAGCAAGTTCGGCGTGGAATCCAATGTGCGGTTCGCGGACTTCAAGGACGCGAAGGTCATTACCACTGCAGCGCCCGACGGCGAGTGGAAAAAGCAGAAGAACATTATTCAGGTGCAGTGAGGACTGTCATGGCATCCGGACGGAAACAGTATGTGATCGCGGTCTGCGGACGGAAGAATTCCGGGAAGACGACGCTCATCGAGCGGATGATCCGGGAACTTTTGGAGCGTGGGCTGAAGACGGCGGTGATCAAGCACGACGGCCACGATTTTACCTGCGACATTCCCGGCACGGACAGCGACCGCTTTATGGAGGCGGGGGCCGCCGGCGCCGCGGTCTATTCCTCGTCGCAGATGTTTGTGAGGAAAAGGATCTCCGGAACAGAACAGTGGGACCCCGGGAGCCCCGGAGCGGCCGGCGCTTTTGGAATGCGTCTCCTTCCGTATTTCCCGGATGCGGACGTGGTGATCATTGAAGGCATGAAGAGCAGCCCGGTCAGGAAGATCGAAGTGGTGCGGCGAGGTGTCGGCACGGCACCCGTTTCGGAACCGGAGGGCAGGGTGCTGATCGTAACGGATCTCCCGAAGGAAAGCTTTCAGGAGCCGGCGGCGGGGTTCGAAGAGATGGAGCGGATCCTCGGGGCTGTGCTGGAGCCGGGCGGCGCTGACGCAAAGCCAGGGAGGACCGGCGGCGCTGACAAAAGGCTGGCCGGGGAGAACCAGAATGAATAAAGATGCCGGGATGAATAAAGATGTCTGCGCCGTGATCCTGGCGGGCGGAAAAAGCAGCCGCATGGGACGGGACAAGGCATCCCTGACGCTGGGGCATAAGACCTTTCTGCAGCGGATCGCCGCAGAGCTGGACGCCTGCGGCTTTCAGGAAAAATATGTTTCGCTGGGAATCGGGGAGAAAACGGAGATCCGGATCCCGGGCGGCTGGACCGCGGTCCGGGACAGATACCGGGACTGCGGCCCCCTGGGCGGCATCCACGCAGCGCTTTCCGTTTGCCGCGCGGAGTGGGCGCTGTTCGTCTCCTGCGACACCCCGCTGTACCGGAGAGAGCTCGCGGAACTTCTGATATCAAAGATCCCCGGGCCGCAGCTTCTGATCCCGGTGACGCCGGACGGAAGATGGCATATGACCTGCGCTCTCTGGCGGAAGACGCTTCTTCCGGAGGTCGAGGCACAGCTGAAAAGCGGTGATTACCGCCTGCGGAAGCTGTGCCTGAAGGACGGAGGACCTTCCCCCAGGACGGTGCTGGTCCGTCTGGAAGGGGAGCAGGCCGCCTTTGCGGAAATGCTGAACAATATCAATACAGAGGAAGACTACCGGCAGATGGTAGTGAAGAACTGACGCGGAATATGCGGAAGCAGGAGGAGATCTGATGTTTTTCTTTATCGGAATGCATACCTCGGAAAAGGATTTCGGGGTCGAAGGCTACCACACCTGCACCCGGTGCGGGCATGTGGGGGACTGGCATCTCATCAAGGCGACCACCTGGCTGATCCTCCTGATCCTGCCGATCCCCATCAGGGTGCGCTATTTCAACAGGTGCCCCGGGTGCGGCGGGACGGCGGAGATGACGAAGGAAGAGTTTATGGAAGCTGCCGCGAGGAACGGCGGTCTTCAGTGACCGCCGGCACAATAAAGACCGGTACAGAATAAAAGGGAGTAAAGAATGGCGAACAGAGACGATTTTAAAATGGAACCCCAGGATTACATCAGGATCCTGACAGAACGGTATCCGGAGCTCTCTTCCGTGGAAACGGAGATCCGGAAGGCGCTGGAAATGCTGATCAGCTGTTTCGAGAACGGCGGCAAGGTGCTGGCGGGCGGAAACGGCGGCAGCGCCGCGGACTGCGAGCATTTCGCGGGGGAGCTGATGAAGAGCTTTGCGAAGAAGCGCCGCATCTCTCCGGAGGAGGCGGCGGTGCTCCGGGAGCTGAATCCCGAGCGCGGCGCGCGCCTCGCGGAAGAACTGGAGCAGGCGCTGCCCGTCATCGTGGTGTCGGCCCATGTGGGACTGACCACGGCTTACGCGAACGATAAAAACTGGCTGACAGGCTATGCGCAGCAGGTCTATGGATACGGAAAGCCCGGAGACGTGCTGTTTGCGGTCACCACCTCCGGCAACTCCGCGAATCTTCTTTACGCGGTGGATGCTGCCCACGCGAGGGGCATGAAGGTGATCGCGCTGACAGGCCGCGGCGGCGGAGAGATCGCGAAGATCGCCGACTGCTCCATCATCGTCCCCCGGAAGGAGACCTACCAGATCCAGGAACTGCACCTGCCGGTGTACCACGCACTGTGCCTGCAGATCGAAGAACATTTCTTCCCGGTGTGACACGGAAGAAGAGAAGAGGAAGGAAAATGCCTGAAAAAGAATTCAGGTCCCGCCCCCGGGACCTGCGCGCCATGCACAGCTTCGCGGTCTGTGCCTACGGGGAATCGCCCTATCTGGAAGCCTGCCTCCGGTCGCTGAAGGCCCAGACAGTGCCGTCGGAGATCCTGATCTGCACGTCCACGCCGAACAGGCACATCGAAGGACTGGCGGCAAAATACGGGATCCCGCTGATGGTCCGGGATGTTCAGCGGGAGGGAGGCGCCCGGGGCATCGGCGCTGACTGGAACTATGCCTTCCGCTCGGCGGGAGGAGAATACGTGACTCTGGCGCATCAGGACGACATGTACGAAAAGCATTACACCGAAGCGGTCCTCCGGGAGGCGGAACGCTGGCGTGACATGGACCTCTTCACCTGCTCGGCTGTGACCGTGAAAAACGGAAGACCGGAAAGATTTCCGGGCCTTCCGGAGATCGTAAAGACGATCCTCCGCGTTCCGCTCCGGTTCCGGAGCCTTTCCCATCTCACATGGGTAAAGCGCCTCGTGCTGCGGTTCGGCAATGCGGTGATCTGCCCTTCCGTCGCATACAGGAAGAGAGCGGTCGAAGCCATGATGGAGAGCGGTGACACCGGCGGCAAATCCGGCAGCACCTGCAGCAGCACCCCCGGCACCGCCGGACCGTTCAGTGAGACCAGGAAATTCATTCTGGACTGGGAGTTTCTGTTCGATTTTGCCGCTGTCCACGGCAGATGGATCTGCGACGAAACGCCGCGCATGTTTTACCGGGTCCACGGCGGGGCGGCGACTGCCGAGTGCATCAGGGACCACGCCCGGGAAAGAGAAGAGGAAGAGATGTTCCGGAAGCTCTGGCCGCGGAAAGCCGCCGATCTGATACTGAAATTTTACAGGAGATCCTATGACGCATACCAACAGTAGACCGGACCCGGTCTTCGGCATTGCGCTGGGGCTGACAGTCCCTTCGCTTCTGCTGCTCTGGCGTTCCGGCTTCCTTCCCGAACAGCTCTCGGACTGGCGGACGCCCGCCATGTACGCGGAACTTCTGCTGATGGCCGCACTGCTGTTCCTCGCGGAGAAAAAGATCAGGGACCGGCGGCCCCGGGCAGTGGCGGAAGCCCTGCTCGTCTGCGGTTTTCTCTGGGCCCACCGCATTTTTCTGCCGCTGGTCGTCACAGGGATGTACTGCGCGGGGCTGATGATCATCGGTGAAGTGCTGCTTCTTCCCCTCAGGCGGAGCGAAGGCATCGCCCTTCCCGGGGACATACAGCGATCAGCCCATGACTTTCTCACCGGCTGCGCCGCCATGATGGTCTTTCTGTGTTTCCTTTCGGGGATCCACGTGGGCGGGATCGGCGCCGCGAGAAAAGCGGCAGGCTTTCTGATCCTGCTGTTCTTCCTGCTGTTCCAGCTCTGCCGGGTCAGCGGGTGGCTGCCGCTGCCCTACGCTGCGGTTCCGGTGGACCGGAACGACAGTATGGACCAGAGCGATGCAGCGGGTACAGACCGGGAAGAGGAGGAGCGCCGGTTCCTCCTGTTCGGGATCCTGATGATCCTTCTTCTGCACGCCGGGCGGATGAACATCACCCTCGACTACGATTCCGTACACTACGGCCTGCGCTCGGGATATATCCTGGACAACGGCATGGGGATCTTCGAAAATCTGGGATCCGTAAATACGGTCTATTATTATCCGAAGGGACTGGAGATCCTGACACTGCCCCTTTCCGGCACGCCCACCTACGGGTTCGTGCTGAGTTTTTCCTTCTGGTGCGCTGTCTTCTTCCTGGTCCTGGCGGGCGATATGGCTGCGCGCTGCTTCGGCAGGAAGGCCGGGCTGCGCGCTGCTTTTCTGTGCGCCTGCATTCCGGGGATCATGAATCTTTCCACCTCCGCGAAAACGGATATGGTGACGCTCCTGTTCCAGATGATGTTCCTCTGCGAACTGCCGGCTGTCCTGGGGGAGGAGACAGGACTCTCCGGACTCCGCAGTCTTCTCTGGGGAATGGCTGCCCTTGCCATGACACTGACGCTGAAGCCGACAGCCATCGCTTTTTCGGGACTGCTGTTCTTCAGCACAGTGCTGTTTCTCCTCATCCACAGGAAGAGGATCTCCTTCGGCCCCGCTCCGAAAGCATGGACCGCGGCACTGGTCCTTCTTCTCCCCTGCACCGCCCTTCTCGGGGTGACGCTCCGCACGGTCCATCTGACGGGCTATCCCCTGGTGACAGTCTTTACAGGGATCTGGGAAAAGCTGGGCTTTCACGGACATTATCCGCTGGCAGTCCAGAACGTGCCGGATTCATCGGCAGGTTACAGCGCGGGGGAACTGGCCCTTTACCTCCTGCGCCGGGTGTGGGCGCTGCTGGCAGCCCCTTCCCGGGACGAGGATCTCCATATTCTGATCGCCTGGGGCACCACGCTGTTTCCGGCCCTGCTGGCGGAGACGGCGTTCCATGCCGGGAAAAAGCGCGGATCCCTTCCTGTCAGATACCTTCTGTTCACGCTGACCGTGTTTCTCTGCTTTGATCTCGTGACACTGAAGATGCTGTACCAGGTGGACGGCAACTACTATAACCTGAGCTACGCGCTGGCGGCGCTGACCGCCGCGGGGCTACGGGACCGGGGCCTTCTCAGGGCGCTCTCCCCTGCAGTGGCGATGGCGCTGCTCATGACGTCCGTCACCAACTGGGCCGGAGCAAGAGGGTTCACGGAACTGAAGTTTGACCACCTCGGCTTCTATGACCATGAGTGGGACGCGGAAGCCTACATGATCCTGAACGCGAAGGAACCGGTCTACCGGTACCTGAAGAACGCCCCGCGGATCCACCTCCTGACCATGTCGGAGGAACCGGAATGCTATCTGTTCCCCTGCCGGGCGGAAAGCTACACGGACCTGGAGGGCAGCGGAGGAAATGTGCGTCTGGTGAAGACGCTGAATGATTTCAAGGATTACCTGGAGTGGGCGGGGACCGGCTTCCTGTATACGGAGGACAGTTTCCTGCCGGAACATCCGAGAGCG
>Ga0256405_10005626_pt1 | contig 21292 bp, 22 predicted proteins | sample RumenRJG_02DNA_FD_189096 | JGI IMG/M metagenome (GOLD analysis project Ga0256405, IMG submission 189096) | Bovine rumen microbial communities from Lethbridge, Alberta, Canada - RJG_02 | ecosystem: Host-associated > Mammals > Digestive system > Stomach > Rumen | place: Canada: Alberta... | reverse complement strand
TTTTCACCTGAGAACAGCACCGCAAGCATTACCTTAGTGCGCTCGCCGAAACTGAGTGTACTAAACGGCCGGTACAGGATTTCCGGATCCAGCGAAAGCTGCGGAAGTTCGCACATAACGCGCCAGCTCTCGACGCCGGGTTTCCATATGTCCATAAGATCATTTGCGGTTTTTCCGAGGTCCTCTGAAGCAACTTTATAAGGAAAATAGTCAAAGACGACACTTGTCGAAATACTTCCTGTATACTCATATTTCCCGAGCAGCAGGTTCAGGAATGTCGTCTTTCCTTTTCCGTTCCTGCCTATAAAGCCAAGTTTCCAGTCAGTATCCACGGAAAAAGATACGTTCTCAAAAATATAGTCGAAACTTCCGTCATATCCGAAAGTAAGATTCGTAACATTGATCTGTGCCATAGGGGGAGTCCTTTCTGCCCGGACCGAAAAAGAGCCTGTCTTTGCGTATGCAAAAACAGACTCGCCACCAACAGACCCTATTACGGCACACCGCAAACGAGGAAGCAGGAAAAAGCGATGATCCAATTTAAGCATACACAAAAAAAACCGCTGCCGGGTCTTAAATCTCGTGTCAACTTAAACCATGATCATCAGAATCTCATCGGAACTCCTCTTTACACAAAGTGCCTTTCTTATAAAGTGGTATAAGTGTAGAACAAATTCGGGAAAATTACAAGAGGCAGGATTCAGGCCGTATTTTGCGGCCTTGGCAGGTTTCATCCCGGCGTAAAACGGGAGACTGCGCTCTGTAAAGTCAATCGACGCTGCAGATATTTTGATGAGCGCCTTTCATGAAGCCTTGAACTAATAGAAAATAAGGGATATAGTTAGAATATACTAACTAATTGTACGACATACAGGGTTAAATCAACACGGGAGTAGATATTATGGCTCCCGGACATGAGGAAAAGAAGTATGAATAAAACGCTATCGAGCGTTTTATTCATACTCGAAGTTTGCGTCGAAGCGCCGCAAACTTCGTGATCGCATCGGAGAATTCGCCTTTGCGAAATTCTCCTCGCGTGCTCAGCGCAAAGCGCTTCGACAGGGTGGAAAAAATGAAACGGACGGTTAAGCTGTCTCTCGGATTCTGCATTGCCATGCTGACTATAGCCCTGGCAGCGCCACATCTTTCATCCCCGAAACTGGTACTCAGGTTTCTCCCGAAGGATGTTTATGAGGCCGGGAAGGATCATCCGGCGCCATCGCTCCCTAAAAGGCTTCTGGGACACCTTCTCCTTGTGATCACGGCCGCATATGCGGTCTGGGCATACAGGGATATCTCTGATGGGATCAGGCGGGAAAAGGTTTCTTTTAAAGAGGCTTATAAGAGGCTGCTGGCATTCCTGATGATTGAGAAGGTATTTGACATCACCTGCCTGGACCAGATCCTCTGCATGAGTTCCGGATATTACCAGCGTTTTTATCCTGAAACGAAGGAATGTGCCGGATGGAAGGACCGGGCATGGAACAACAAAAATCAGGCGGCACGGATCATCCTGTATCCCCTGCTGTGCGCGGTGCAGACGTTCCTCATCACAGAAAGAAGGGAGGGATCATAATGGGGGATGAGCAGAAATACAAAACCACTATCTCCAACGTCCGGTGGTTGGCATATGACATCCCGGGCAATATAGGCTGGAAAGTGTTTTTCAAAAAGGAGATGGCTGCGAGGATCGCACTGATGCATACCGAGTGCAGAAGAAAAAACCGCTGAACCATATGACGGAGCGGACACGATCAAAAATAATACGGAGGAAATGATCATGGAATTAAAATTAGGTGATATTCAGACAACAGCGCTCATTCCGCTTGCGATCAAGGCAAGCGAGACGCTGCGGCCGGACGCGCGCTTTAAAGATGAGAAGGCTGTGGAGATCGTCAGGGCGCTTGGCATTGAAACAAAACCATACGATAAGTTCCTGTCGCATGAAGGTGTGGTGGCACGGACGATCATGCTGGACAGGCAGATGAAAAGGATTCTAAAAAAAGCCCCGGATACGGTCGTCGTGAACATCGGCGCGGGTTTCGATAACCGCTTTGCCCGCGTGGATAACGGAAAGGTCTGGTGGTTTGACCTGGACCTTCCGGATGCGATAGCGGCAAGGAAAAAGGCTTTCCCAGAACAGGACAGGGTGACGATGATCGCGGGAAACGCGCTGGAAGATGCGTGGTGTGCCCAGGTTAAAGACAGGCTTGCGGGCAGAAAAGCAAAGCCGGTCTTTATTGCGGAAGGGCTGTTCATATACCTTACGCTGGATCAGATCCGTACGCTGCTGGAAGTCCTTAAAAACAACTTCCCTGACGGCGGTACGCTGATAGCGGAGCAGAATTGCAAACTCCTGCAGAATAACGAGAAGCACCACGACGTAGTGAAAAATACAAATGCCCGTTTTGTATCCGGTACGGATACCGCGCAGGAGATCGCGGATCTGACAGACGGGATACAGCTCATTGAGGAGCACAGCTTCAACGAGGAGATGAAAAAGCACAGTATTCGCGGGAAACTGTTTGCGACGCTTGTTCCGAAGATCAATGACCGCTGGGCGACGTTTACGTGGGGATGACCATATGATCATGCCGTCCCTGTTCCATGAGGAATATGATCTGCTGCCGAATGTGAGATCTCTTGCATTGCAGATGTATTCAAATCAGGATGATGCCGGAAGCCACTGCAATATGGGGAACATGAAGCTGGCGCTGGACACGATGGTCTGCTGGATTGAGCAGATGGATGAGAAGAACCGCCGGAATGACGATTGAATTAAGGAGAATGAAAATGATCGAGAAAGTTAATCCATGCCATCCTGACAAAGTGGCAGACAGAATTGCAGGGGCGATCGTTGACCTTGCATATTCGATGGAAGAAGAACCCAAGGTAGCTGTCGAAGTATTGATCGGTCATGGAAAATGCCATGTGATTATAGAGTCTTCTGTGGTGCCGCCTCAGGAGACTGTTGAAGATATCATTCGGCGTATAGGCGGAAACGTTCAGCCGGATATTGTGGTTGTCCCTCAGGACATCCATCTGGCGGAAAACCAAGCTCGAAAGCTCAGGAGCGGTGATAACGGGATATTCAGAGGCGCGCCTCTTACTGAAGAACAGAAGGCACTTTCTGCGATTGCGCATGATATCTTCAAGAAATATCCGTCAGACGGCAAATACATCCTTGCCGGCTCGAGGCTGATCATTTGCCAAAGCAACGCAGACAGCAAAGAGCTTGCGTCTCTATATCCGGATGCGGAGATCAACCCGTTAGGAGACTGGACAGGTGGAACAAATGTCGACACGGGAGCCACGAACCGGAAACTGGGATCGGACATGGCGGATTCACTTACAGGCGGCGGGCTCCATGGAAAGGACCTTTCCAAAGCTGACGTTTCTGTTAATATCTATGCCTTTCTGAAAGCACAGGAAACTGGTAAGCCTGTTGAACTACACTGCGCGATCGGCGATGAGGTAATTGGCGGCATTCCTTATGACGAGATTGTTGCAATAGCAGGCGAGTATATCCGATCCGTCGGCGGCTTCGAGAAGTTTGCCGAATGGGGACTCTACTAATGATTAGAAAGGCCTTGAAAGCCGCAGGGTTTTCTAAAGTTCATCATCGGTGTAATACTATCTGTGCTGATATCGAATCTGACAGCCAGGCTCTGTAAACTGGAAAAACTGTAACAAACTTCACGAGTAATCGGTGAACCAGTGCATAAGAAAGCAATTATATGAATAATAATCTGCAAAACCTATACCGGAGGATTCAGGCTTCATCCGCTCTGACAGTTGCGCTCCCCTCTGAATATGGGGCCGGTAATATATCCCGAGTTTACACGCCACACGGAATGCACATATCGAACTGGACGATGCAGTATCACCGGGATACTTGTGTGGATGGGATTTCGGGACGGGAAATTCGTTTGATGTTTTGCCTTGGTGATGGAGTGGAGTGGAAAACAGGCAAAGAGAACGTACGGCTTGACCATGGTGAAGCCTGCTTCACTGTATATGAGGGTGAGAAAGAAACGTTGTGTTACAATAGCGACGCCCGGTATTCTTTCTGCTCCGTCACGCTTTCTCCGGAAAAGGCATCGGATCTCTTGCGGCCCTATGTGGCTGAACCATTGGCACTTTTTTCTGCGCTTGATAAAAGACGCTTTATGATCACACCGGAAATCTACCGGAGTCTTGGATGCTTCCGGGATCTTGAAACCGTTGGGAACGGATTCAGGATGATGCAGACAGAAGCACGTATGCAGGAACTGATGTCGATCAGCATCGAAACGGCTTCCGGAGGTTTTTCACCCCCTCGCATTCACAGAGATGACTCGGAATTGGTACGACAGATTAAGAGGCGGATAGATCTTGCGCCTGCATCCGTGCCTGAGATATCAATATTAGCGAAGGAATATGGAATCAGCGCTTCGAAACTCTCCCGCAGTTTCAAGCTGCAATATGGTACGCCTCTGCACGCCTATGTCATTGAATGCAGGCTGAGTGAAAGCGCGCGTCTTTTGGCGCAGCAGAACCTTACGGTCGGAGAAGTTGCTGCGCTTGTCGGATACTCCAAACCAAGCCAGTTTTCTGCCGCGTTTAAGAGACGTTTCGGCGTTTCGCCAAAAGACTATTAAAACGGCACATCGTCACTGCCGGCGCCAGTCATCCAGGGGTGCAATACGATTCTTTTTGGGTATAATAATCCTGTTTTTGGGTTAGATTTATATAACCAACAGGCAGTATACTACTTGTTAACATGAAGAATAGGAGGCTGCCTTATGAAAAAGAAAACAGTATCTTTAATCCTTGCTATAATGCTTCTTGTGACTGCCCTGAGCGGCTGCGGAGGAACAGGATCGTCGTCGAAACCCGAAAACAATGCGACGGAAGCTGATGCTGATGCCGGGGAGAAAACAGAGTCTGCCGAATCTGTCCAGGAGTCTGCTGAACCTGTGCAGGAGGCCACTGAGCCCGCTCAGGAAGCGTCTGAGCCTGCCGGGGAGGGCACAAAGGAAGACGTGCAGTTTGCCGGAGGCTCCGGAACCGCGGAAGATCCGTGGCAGATCGCGACAGCTGAGCAGCTGGACCGCGTCCGCGATGACCTGAAAGCGCATTATATTTTGACAGAGGATATCGATCTTTCCGGTTATGAGAACTGGATACCGATCGGTGCTTTTCAGTCGCTGTCCGACGCGCCGGAAGATGCTGAAGTGCCGCATCCCGATTATGCTTTTACAGGCACGTTTGACGGAGCCGGCCATACCATCTCAAATCTTAAGGTTTCCTGTGAAGCACCGATGGGTGCCGGCCTTTTCGGATGCGCATCCGGCACAGAGAGCGGTGCAGCGTCTATCGGGCATTTCACACTGAAGGACGTGAATGTATCCGGATTCTATCTGGTCGGCGGCGCTGTCGGTCTTCAGTTTATGAGTTGTTCTGTTACGGATATCCACCTTGTCGGAGAGAATCATCTGACCGGCATGCAGGGAATAGGCGGGATTGTCGGAACCGGATTTGACCTGATCTCGGACTGTAGCGTGACCGCTGATATTACTGTGTTGGGAGATGACGGCGCCTGTGCAGGGCTGATCGCCGGTGGGACAACGATGAGCTCGATCAAGAACTGCGAAGTGACAGGCGGAAACATAACTGCCGATGGCAATGCAACGTGGGGATTTGGAGCACTCTGTGGCGCACCTTGGGGAGCACCTGAGATCACGGACTGCAAAGTCAGCGGCACTGTGATCACTGTGAGCGGAGAAAACAATCGTCTGGTCGGCGGCCTGGTCGGATTCGGCGGATCCTATGATCCAACGGCACCTGCGCAGATTTCCGGCTGCACGGTCGAAGATGTGAGCATTGTCGTTTCAGAGACAACGGATTCCGTCGGAGGCCTCATCGGCGCAGGAAAGGAAATGATGGGGGGAAGCGATGTGATGTCTTCCTTCGTGATCAGTGGCTGTTCAGTGTCCGGAACCATCGAGGGCGGTGGGAACAATGTTGGCGAAGTTGTCGGTGATCCCGCCTGCGCGGTATCTGTTGACTGCGAAGGAGGTATGACAGTATCTGCTGCGTTGGATACAGCGGCGTAAACAAGCCAAAAGATCAAAGACGGTAAGCTCGGTCATTTAATCTCCGAGAAGCTGACGTCACTTCGTGGACACCGACAACGATGACTTGGTAACTATTGCAAAGCCCGGCATGCGTGAAGCGGAGTACTTCATGTATATCGGGCTTATTAATGGGGAAAAGAGCAGCGAAATCTTGAAAGTTATCCAGCCATTATCGTATAGTGTAGTTAGAGAATTCTAACTAAAGCCATGTGGCTTACAGTTTTCATGCCGGATGTGGAACGGGTAATAATCATGAATCATTTAGCGATTAAACAGCTTCCCTATGGGAAGCCGATTCGGAACTGGCTGATAGACCGTTACGGTAAAACAGAGGCAATTAAAATCTGGAAGAAAACACGAAAAAACTATCAGAACTATCTGTCAGACCTGCCGGATTACGGAGGAAGAAAAAACGGACACGTAAGAGCGATTTACGGCGGTCTTCTGATCTTCGCGCTATATCCCGCGCTGCCGGATCAGCCCACGATTTCTGAACTGCAGGACTTTGTGCAGAAGCTGTTCATGGGACCTTTTACAAAGCTTGGGTGGGTTTTTGACCTGAACCGTCCATCCGATATGTGGCTGATCGACAAAGTGTTCCGGAAGTCGGGAAATAGGGACCGCAAAGATATTCTTCGGTATCCGGAAGGATTTATTAATACTGATTCGCCATATGACAAAGAACACCATGCGGCAAGATATTGCTTTACCCAGTGCCCGAATGCGGAATTCGCAAAAAGCCATGGGCTTTTACATGTGCTTCCGCTTCTGTGCAACAGTGATTTCTTCGGGATCAGCGAGATCCACGGACAGCTGATCCGGTGCGGCACATGCGGGAACAGTGACGCCTGCGACTATCTGGTTGTGGGAAGTGAAAATCCGATCGCCAGGGAATATGAAACCGTAACAGATGAACTGGGCTTTCTGGTCAGCAGGAAGAAGGCATAAGAGCCAGGAAACACATGCAGGAGGAGCAGGAAAAAACGAGGAATTCCTGAAAAGTATTAGATTTTACGCCTTCTAAGATATACGTATGCAAAGAAGGCGTTTTTTATCAGATATAGGTTAGCGTATTCTAACAAGAAAGGGGTGAATGTATGTATAAAAAGATCAAGCCCTATATGGGCGGGTATCTGCGCTATACGAGACGGTCGGCAGTCTCGATCACTGCTGCCGTGATCCTGAGCGTTGTGCCTTATTTTCTGCTTTACCAGCTCATTGCGCCGCTTCTTAACGGCGAGAGTCTGACATCGGGCTATGTCGCCTTAAGGGTTGTTATTACAGCGGTCTGCCTCGTGGGTAATGCTGTATTGTATGTCCACGGGCTGGACCTGAGCCACTACTGTGCATATAACACACTGCGAAATCTGAGAACCGCCCTGCAGGGCCGGTTGGAGCAGCAGCCTCTGGGCGCGATCCGGGAGCTGGGCAACGGACGGATCAAAAAAGTGTTTACGGACGACATCGAAACGATCGAGCTTTTGCTTGCGCACGCTATACCGGAAGGAATTGCCAACCTGATCATCCCTGCGGTGGTCATGGTCGCTATGTTCTTCGCGGACTGGAAGCTGGCTCTGCTGTCCCTGGCATCCCTCCCTTTCGGAATGTTCGCTATGGGAATGATGTTCAAGATCGGCATGAGCCGCATGGAAGCGTATTATGCTGCTGCAGCGAAGATGAACAATACCATCATCGAATATATCAACGGCATGGAGGTCGTCAAGGTCTTTAACCGGGACGGAGAAAGCTATGCCCGCTATGAAAATGACATTCATTATTATCGGGATATGACCTTGGACTGGTACCGCATCTGCTGGCCTTGGATGGCGCTCTATTCCAGTATTCTTCCATGCGTGGCGCTCTTTACACTGCCTATCGGCGGATGGTTCGTGCTGAAGGGATGGAGTACGCTGGCAGATTTCGTCCTGGTGCTGTGCATGACCCTTGCCGTCGGACCGCCGCTTCTCAAAGCGATCGGTTTTGCGGGAAAGTTCCCGCAGCTCAATTACAAGGTGGAGGAGCTGGAAAGGTTGCTGGACAATCCTCCGCTGAAGCAGTCTGATCGGGGGTTCGAGGGCAAAAACCACGATATATGTTTTGAGGATGTCCATTTCAGCTATAAAAATACCGAGGTCATCCATGGGATCGACCTTACCATAAGAGAAGGCGAAATGGCTGCCCTGGTTGGGGAGAGCGGCAGCGGCAAATCCACGCTGGCGCGGCTCCTCGTGCATTTTTACGATCTTGACAGCGGGAAGATCACGCTTGGCGGACAAGATATCACCGATATGCGGATCGAAGCGCTCAATGACCAGATCGCGTTTGTCTCCCAGGAACAGTTCCTGTTCAATACAAGTCTTTATGAGAACATCCGCCTTGGCAAACCGGACGCTTCGAGAGAGGAAGTCCTTAATGCAGCGAGCCTTGCCCAGTGTGACGAATTCCTTGAAAGGTTCCCGCAGGGCATCGATTCGAAAGCCGGCGACGGCGGTAAGATGCTCTCCGGAGGGGAACGTCAGCGCATTTCTCTGGCCAGGGCGCTTCTGAAGGACGCGCCGATCATTGTGCTCGATGAGGCTACAGCTTTTATTGATCCGGAGAATGAGGAAAAGATGAATGCGGCGATCTCGGAAGTGATCCGGGGCAAGACCGTGCTCATCATTGCTCACCGGCTTCACACTGTAACAAGGGCGGATCAGATCATCGTGCTGGATAACGGAAACATTGACGCGCGGGGGACACATGAAGAGCTTTTAAAGTCTTCTCCGGTTTATCAAAGACTCTGGGCCGCGGCTCAGCAGAGTATCGAATGGGAGGTGAGGGCATGATCGCATTGATGCAGAGGATCCTTGATCTCGCGAAAGGGTACCGGACACGTATCCGGCTGGCGGCGATCTGTTCGTTTCTCAAAGCTTTCTTGAGCAAATCACCTATTGTGATGGCTTATTTCATGATCACCTGGTTCCTTGAAGGGAGCATGAGCGGGAAAAAATGTGTTCTGGCGGGTATTGTTATGATTGTCTGCCTCGGACTTGAATGCCTGTTCCAGAATCTGGCGGACCGGATGCAGTCCGGTGCCGGTTTCGAGATGCTGGCGGATCTGCGGGGGCAGCTGGGGGCGCATCTTCGCCGAATGCCCATGGGCTTTTTCACCGAGGGCAACATCGGCCGCATCAGCTCCGTGCTTTCCACGGACATGGTCTTTATCGAGGAGAACCTGATGATGACGCTGGCGGACCTGATGAGCTATCTCTTCTCCGCAGCTATTTTCATACTGTTCATGTTCGCCTTCGACTTCCGTCTCGGGCTCGGCGCACTGGCTGTCACAGCAGTGATGTACGGCATCGGCGAGGCCATGAAAAAGAATACGCTGATGCACTCGGCAGAGCGCCAGGCTGCTGCGCAGCAGGTCACCGATGCCGTGATCGATTTCACGGAGGGGATCGGCATCATCAAGACATACAACCTTTTGGGGGAGAAGTCAAAAGAACTCACTGACAGCTTTGCCGTCAACTGTGAGAAAAACCTCAGCTTTGAAAAGGATTACGCGCCCTGGTCCATCGCCATGTATTCCGCTTACGGACTCGGCACGGCTGCTATGATGTGGCTCTCCTTTATGCTCTATCAGGACGGCACACTGACACTCGCCATGCTGATCGGAATGCTCCTGTTCGTGTTCGAACTCTTCTCCCCGCTGAAGGCATTTTATAGCCAGGTGGCCCGCCTCACTGTCATGAACGCCTGCCTTGACCGGATCGAATCGGTCTTTGCGGAAAAAGAACTGGACAATAGCGGCACAGCCGCCATTCCGGCAGAAGGCGTGCCGGAGATTGAGTTCCGGGATGTCAGCTTTGGCTATAACGAGCGCGAGGTTTTGAAGGACGTTTCCTTTACTGTGCCAAAAGACAGCATGACCGCGCTTGTCGGCCCTTCCGGCAGCGGTAAGACGACCATTGCCAATCTCCTTCCGAGGTTCTGGGATGTGAAGAAAGGTACGGTCCTCCTTCGTGGAACAGATATACGCACAGTTCCTCTTGCAGAGCTGATGGACAACATCAGTATGGTATTCCAGCGAGTCTATCTCTTTCAGGATACGGTCTACAACAACATCGCTATTGGCAGAATGGACGCCACCCGCGAAGAGGTCGAGGAGGCGGCGAAAAAAGCGCGCTGCTACGACTTTATCATGGCTTTGCCGCAAGGCTTCGATACGATGATCGGTGAAGGCGGTGCCAGTCTCTCCGGCGGTGAGCAGCAGCGGATCTCCATCGCCCGCTGTATCTTAAAGGACGCGCCTATTGTCATCCTGGACGAGGCCACCGCCAGTGTGGACGCGGACAACGAGAGCCATATCCAGGCAGCGATCTCGGAACTGGTCAGGGGAAAGACCATTCTGGTCATTGCGCACCGCCTCAACACGATCGAGAGCGCAGACCAGATTCTTGTCATTGAGAATGGCCGCATCAGGGAACAGGGCAATCATGACACGCTTATGGCAGTAGGCGGACTGTATCACACTATGGTTTCCAAGAGAAGCGAGATTAAGGGCTTTTCGCATTGAATTCCCGCTCAAATGGCATATAATAGGTTAACTTTACTAACTAAAAACCCTGGAATAAGAGAGGCACAGATGAAAAGCCGTATATCGAAGCAATGCCCTGATGAATGCCAATTTCTTTGCGTTAGGGATGGCGTGTGTGATCTTCGGTTTGTATAACATGATCTTTGTGGGCGGATTTTTTAAAACTGCCTTCAAGCTCGGACGTCCCTTTGTTATCTTTATCATTGCTTGCTTTCTGGTTATATTTACAGCAGAATCACTGCACCATATCCCGGGTCTGGAAAAGCTGAATGCTTTTGGTACAAACGAAATCACCTTTCAGCTGATTATGATAATATCAGGAATTCTTGTTTTCCTGCTGATAACTGTACTATCATTCAGGAGGGCATGTAGGCGGTTTGAAAAGAATCGATCTTTGAGGAGAAGGCTGCAATATTGAAAAATAATCTGGTCATGCTGCGGGACATTCATGGATTTTCGCAGGAAGCGGCGGCCGTTCCGGGCTTAACAAACCGAAATAGAGTGACCAATTTTCGGCCCAAAAAATTTTGGTAAAACAATATAAATCATATAATCTGTGTAGATATAGCGGTCGGATTATCATGGGGACCACCATATATTGTAGTAACCAAAGGACTATTATAGAGCTGGAATGAATATTATGTCCGGGGAGACACAGAACCACTCCTGTCTTCCAGATTATAAGTTAGTCACAGAATGACCGCCCGACTTTGTCAGAGCCTGGGCGGTCATTTCTTTATCTTTGATTCAGTATTACTCCTTTTGAGACAGCGGGCTCTGCATGCCTTTCCGGTATTCCCGCGGAGTGCAGTGAAAATATTTCTTAAAAACTTTTCCAAAGTAGGTGCTGTCTGAGAATCCTGTGTCCAGGGCAATCTCTGTGATCGGCAGATCTGTGGATTCCAGCAGTTCTCTGGCTTTATTCAGGCGATATTCGTTGAGATAGTCAAACGGTGCCTTACCAAGTATTCTCTTGAAGGTCCTGAGCGCTTCCCGTTCGCTGATGTTCGCACTGCCTGCAATATCCTCCAGAGTCAGTTTTTCTGCGTAATTGGAGTAGATAAACTGCAGCATATAACGGATCCTGTCCCTGCCCGCGCCGGGGGACGCCGGCTTTTTGTGCATATGTTCTTCAATTTCCAGAATCAGGTCCAGCCAGATTTCCGACAGCAGGCTGCGGAGCTGGAATTCCTTGTTTTCCTGTTCATACAGGGAACGGACCCGGAGGAGATTTTTACAGATGTTTTTTCCGGGAGCTGAATCCCGTGTGATCCGAAGCACATCAAAATGACGGTTGGAGAGCACCGGCCGGATATATTTTTTTTCGAAAATACTCTGGAAATATCCGGACAGCAGGACTGTGTTGAAAATGACTGTGAAGATTTCCGTATTGCAGGAACGGTCCATGGATTCGGACGTCTCAAGGATATTGGAGTTTGTGAAGCTTGCTTCTCCCTCCCGGATCTCGTATTCGCCCTGCTCTGTGCGCACCCGGATCGCTCCCTGGAGCACATACTTGAACTCCACCTCCTCGTGCCAGTGCCACGGGACATCGAGTGCATTCATGTTGTGCCATTCCACGAGAAGGGGATACTCCGGTGTGATTCCACCGATTTTCTGCTGTTGATTGTCGTCCATGATGTTCAGGAACATGGTTTTAGGCTCCTTTATTCTTCATCGCACAATACCCGTGACTTCCGTCGTGGGATATGCGCGCAAGACTCGCGAGCGGGTCTTGAATAAAATGAGAGAGTGCTCTCATCGTATTATCTGAGATCGGGCATTTCTTCGATCTGCCAGCCTTCTGCATCGAACAGCAGGTCGGCGCGCCCGGCGACTGCTGCTGCGCTTGAAATGATCGCTACGAAAATGATGGATGTCACGAATGTCATGAGAGACTCCTTTCTGCCAGGCCTGAAGGCCTGTGCGTTCCTTTGTATGACTGCTTTCAAAAAGTCTGTTTCATCTGACACACCGATTTGTTTGTGTCATGTTTTGTTCTGATGTACCAATCATACCGGAACAGCAGGCAGATAAAAAGGAATCGGACGCCTCAAAGCAGGAAGATATCGACTGATTGAAGAAGGAATTTGTAAAATAACGCCATTGTGGGGCGGTTTCCTGCAAAGGCCGGTTTCTGAGTTATATTCTGCAAGAGAATATGCAGCAGTCCGGGGAGGAGCACGGCTCAGACAGATTTGTAGTAACTGGGGGAGCAGCCGATCATCTTTTTAAAAAGTCTCGCATAGTAATTCTGGTCTTGGATCCCGACAGCATCCGCGATTTCCGCGATTGACTTTCTGGTCGTCTGTAGCAGCTCAAGGGAACGGAGGATGCGGACGCGGTTGACATATTCGACCGGTGGCATTCCGCTCACTTCCTTGAAGAGTTTGCGAAAATGACTCATGGAAATGTGATGGGCTTTGGAGATCTGTTCGAAATCCAGTTCCTGATCAATGTGAGCCTCGATATAGGCCATCACTTCGTGAATCAGCTGCGTCTGCCAGTCCGGTGCTTTTTTTGCGGAATTCATTTGATTGTCACGTGCGCGTTTCAGGCAGTCTGGGCTGGACAGATGAGCTGCATCCGGATCCCGCCAATATGAAGCTGCAGAACATGTGGAGGCTGTGCGAAGCCCAGGAGGCTGTCGGAGTATCGCCCGATCAGTTCCACGGGTTCATCTTCCCTTACCACAAACAGGTGGCGGAACTTTTCGGAAAGACCTGCTATGCATGCTGTGAGCCGGCGGATCCCTACTGGGAGGACATCAAGACTCTCCACAATCTGCGCAGAGTATCCGTTTCCCAGTGGGCAGACTGGAAAAAGATGAGCGAATATATGGGAAGAGATTTCGTCTTTTCCTACAAGGCGAGTTCTACCAATGTCGCCAATGACAACATGGACGAGGACCTCATCCACAGAGAACTTGCGAATATCCTGGATATCACGGGATACAATAACGTCGAAATCGTCCTCAAGGATCTCCACACCATTGGCATCAAGCCGGAACAGGTGTTGTATCGATATTTCAATATCAAAATATCAAAAAGAAGCATATCATTTTTTCTCTTAATGCGACAGCCCCTTTTGCGGTTGAAAACCAGATTGGTTTTTGGAAATTAGATCATGAAAATCAGGTGTTTTTTTTTTGCTTCATCCGGTATTTGCCAGCAGAGAAGTTTCAATTATGGCACATGTTTGATGGAGACATGTGATACCCAGGAACATTGTCACTGTCCGGAATCAGCCTTCAGTTTCTGATGATAGGCGAGGAGCCTTTTTCGGGCAGGATTCTTTGTGTCAATTATGTCTTTGACCAGGTCGAATAGTTCTGGATCATCTGACCTGGAAATCAGATATTCTGCGGGTTCGGAGACTTCAGAGGCGCCGGTCAGGTATTCAGGTGAGGTTCCGAGCTTTTGCGCCATAAATACAATCGTCTGCCAGGAGGGTGTTCTGGCCGCTGTTTCATAGCGCAGGTATCCCATTTTTGATAAGCCGAGCAGTCTCGCTGCTTCAGCTTTATTAAGCCCCCTCTCTTCCCGAATATTCTTTAATCTTTCCGGACAAAATCCTGTTTCCATTTTTAAATCTCCCGGTAATAAGATTGGCAGTAACCAATGGATGCAATAATATGATAGAAAACAGTATCCATCGGTTATATTTTATGTGTGGAAAGGTGAAATTACAAGTCTTGTCATATAATTAATAAATAGTTGACACCATATATGGCACCAAATATAATGGAAGGCAGAAGAAGATATGTCGAAATGGGATAAACTGATCAGCCGTATTTATTCTTTATCAAAGGATTTGAGGTTCAGCGAACTTCGTAAGATACTGGAAAGCTGCGGATATACCATGAATGCTCCAAGGAGCGGAAGCAGTCATTACACATTCCGGAAACCGGGAAAGAACCCGATTACAATTCCTAAAAATGAACCGATAAAACGAGTCTATGTCGAGATGGTTCGGAAGGTAGTGGAGGAGTCGATGGATGAAAACGATTGATTATTATATGAGCCTGCCCTATAGACTTGAAATCGTTCCTGATTCTGCTGAAGGCGGCTATGTTGCATCATATCCTGAACTGCCAGGCTGTATAACCGTCGGCAATACCCTGGAGGAGACGGTTGCTCATGTATTGGATGCAAAAAGGGAGTGGCTGAATGCAGCGCTGGAAGATGGGATTGAGATTAAGGAACCTGTATCATTGGATGATTATTCCGGGCAGTTCAAGCTCAGAATACCAAAAAGCCTTCACCGTTCCCTTGCAGAGCATTCTAAGGCGGAAGGAATCAGTATGAATCAGTATTGCCTGTACCTGCTGACACGGAATGATGTGCTTGCTTCGAGATAATTTATGTGAACAAAATTAGCCTTGGGGGAACAAGGGCTGACAACACCCTGACATAGGCACTAAACCTGATAACACTCCGCTGATAACATTTTGATAACACCAGTTCAGATAACCCATATAAGCAGGATACATGAGAACAAATGGAGTCGCGACGTATAACAGCTCCTATACAAATTTATATAGAATCACGAATTGATTAGCGAGCTGGAATAAATATGATATAATCAAATCTGTATCGAAACCAAACACGGATGAAAAGGCTTTCGAAAAGAAATCGACAAGACAATCGGGAGACAGAGGATGAGCTTCAATGCAAAAGCCCGGGTCAGGGCAGGAAATCTTTCCAATACCGGCATCAGGCCTGTCATATTAGAGCAGATTCGCTGTCATGCGAAAAGGTGCGGGATCCATACGGTGATTCTGTTCGGATCCCGCGCCCGTGGAACCTTTCACAGGGACAGTGACATTGATCTGGCAGTCTCAGGCGGAAATGTAGATCTTTTCCGGCTTGTGGTGGAAGAAGAGACAGACACACTCCTGACTTATGATGTGGTAGATCTTGACTGCACTTCAAATGAGGAGCTTCTGGACGTGATTAGAAAAGAAGGAGTGGTTATCTATGAAGAAGTTTGATAACTATAAAAGCAATCTTGCCGTGCTAAGCCATGCCGGGGAGCAGGATTTGAGCAATGAGTTTATCATTGGAGGTATTATTGATAAATTCTCTTTGCAGTTTGAGCTTGGGTGGAAAGTGCTGAAAGAACTGCTCCGCTATGAGGGAGTAGCTATAGCGGCCACAGGCTCTCCACGAGAGATCCTGAAAGCTGCGTACAGGTTTTACCCATGTATGGATGAGAGCATTTGGCTAGGTATGCTTGCACAGAGAAACAACATGGCGCATATGTATGACGGTACGGCAGCAGTTGAGCTGGCAGGCAGGGTGATTAACGAGTTTATCCCTGCATTCCAGAAACTTTCGGACAGTATTGAGGAGAAGTACCGCGGAGTCCTTGAAGAACTGGCCTGAACTATTTCGATTTATGCGGTATCACAAACCCGCGGAAATTGTCTCCCCGGAGAAAACTGATCACGGTTCCAATGCTGATCTATTGGACTCTGTTATAAGCAGTAAACATGAAAAAGACTGCGCCCCCGGGCTCGCAATCCGGCCGAATCAAAGCAGCGCCCCGGGAATCTGACATCCAGATTCCGGAGGCGCTGCTTTTCGATTCAGAATTAATATGCCCTTTATCTTTGCAGATGGCAAAGGACTAAAGTCTTGATGAGTCGTGTGCCGTCTTCTGTTGTCTGAGCGGAAGAGATCCGATTCCTCATACTTTTTCCCACAGACCTGTATCCTGAGCGCTGATCAGGGCATCGGAGACCTTGCAGGCCTCGAAGCCGTCGACAGTGCCGGGGCCGGGCTCTTCAGTCAGACCGCGCAGGAAGTTGATCCAGTGCTGCAGTTCGTTCCTGTAAGCAGTAACGAAGCGGTTGGTCCAGTCTTCCGGAATGGCGGATCCAAGGTTCAGATAAGAGCGGACCAGGGGCTCCGCGGCGACGGGCAGTCGGATGGTGCCTTTCTCGCAGACCAGCTCGCACAGAATCTCATATCCGTAATAGCAGTTACCGGAGACTTCGACATCGATGAGGACGCCGCTTTCGGATTGCATGAGTACCAGCTGGGGATCCTGCAGTCCGGGTTCCGCAAAACAGGTGGGGCGGGGAAAGCGGACGGAAACGTCTGTGAGGTTCTCACCCAGGAGCCAGCGGCAGATGTCGATCTCGTGGATGGCAATGTTGGTGATGTGCTGCTGTGTGGTGTGCCCCTTGGGGTGTTCACGGGTACGGCTGATGCAATGGATCATCAGGGGTGCGCCCAGCTTTCCGGAATCCAGAATTTCTTTCATTTTGATATAATCGGGATCAAAGCGGCGCATGAAACCGATCTGCAGAAGGCGTTTTCCGGCCGCCTTCTCGGCAGCGGCGACTTTTTCTGCATCCTCCAGAGTGGTGGCCAGAGGTTTCTCGCAGAAGACGGGCTTGCCTGCTTCGATGCATTTGATTGCAAGATCTGCGTGGGTGCCGTCCCAGGAGGCAATAATGACTGCATCGACATCATCGGCATGGATCAGATCCTCTGCGCTGGCGGCGGCAGCGGCGCCGTATTTTTCTGCAGTTTCCCGGGTGCGTTCTTCATTGATGTCATAAATTCTGGACAGAACTGCGCCGTTCACATAGTTGGCCAGATTTTCTGTGTGGGTTCCGCCGATATTGCCGCAGGCACCGAGTACCCCGACACGGATGATTTTATTATCGGACATTTTGCAACTCCTTTATTTTCAATAGAGCAGGCTTTCCTTTTATCAGATAGTTCGGATCATATGATTGGATCACTATCGGGTGGTTAAGCCTTTCCTTTCAGATAGGCCTCGTGCAGCTGCAGGCAGTACTGCAGGCTCATGGTGCCGTCATGGGCTGTGATCTCGGGTTTGCGGCCGGTGCGGATGCAGTCGACGAAATCATTGATCTCGCCCTCAAAGGCGTCCCGCCAGCGGGCAAGGAAGCTTTCCTGGCACTCCTCCACGAAGCCTTCCTTTTTGAAAGAGGAAAGATAGTTTTTGCGGGGGACGGAATTGACGCGCAGGGTCCCCTTTGTGCCGACGATCTCGCTCTCGACATGGCTGCAGGTGGCTGTGCGGCCGACCTGGATGAAAGCGGTCGTATTGTTGTCGAACTTTGTCAGTGAGAAGCCGTTGTCATAGTCATTGTAATCGGCCAGTTCCTTGCAGACATAGGCGTCACCGGTAGCAAAGCATTCCACGGGGTCTCCCTCCAGGAACCAGCGGGCCAGGTCGGTGTCATGGCTGCCCATTTCAATGAACCAGGGTACGTAGATGCCGTTTTTGACGCCCTCCAGATGATCGGGCAGAACGGTGTCCGGGTCGAGGGATACGCCCTTGAAAAGGATGGGGGTACCGATCTCGCCGGCCCGGATTTTTTCCTTTGCCTCCGCGTAGGAAGGGTCGAAGCGGCGCATAAAACCGACGGTGAAGAGCTTTGTCCCGTTTTCCGCGACAGCTTTTTCAATCTCTGCGCAGTCTTCAAGAGTCTTAGCCAGGGGCTTTTCGCAGAAGATGTGTTTGCCGGCCTTGCAGGCGGCCAGGCAGGCTTCCTTGTGCTGGGCAGCGCCGGTTGCGACGACAACGGCGTCGAGCTCGCAGTCCTCCAGCATCTCATTGATGCTGGTATAGCCGTTGGGAACATTGAACTCTTCCTGGACAGCCTTGATCTTGGAAGGGGTCCGTGCACAGACGGCGACGACCTCCGCATAAGGATTGCGCTGCAGGTTGGTCATGTGCATCTTTCCCATCATTCCGATGCCGATGATACCGAAACGAATTTTTTCCATGGTAATCTCCATTCCGGAGCGCTCTGCGCGACAGGGCGATGAGAAATCCGCGAATTCGGTTTCTCTACTGCCATCAGTGCTGTTTGCGGCGCTCCGATACAAACAGCTGTGTGAAAAAAACGCTATCGAGCGTTTTTTTCACTCCTCTTCTTTCTATTTTCAGATGGATGCGGTCCTGCGGATGTAGTCCCTGGCCATGCAGGCATATTCAAAAGGATTGGCTTTAGCGGGATCCTGCTCGGCCTCTACGATGAACCAGCCCTCGTAATGGGCTTTGCGCAGAGCCTCGAAGACGCCGGGGTAGTCGACGCAGCCGTCGCCGGGAATGGTAAAGCAGCCCTCCAGGACAGCTTTGCGGAAGCGGTAGCCCTCTTTGTAGGCAGTCTCCATGCGGTCGGGACGGATGTCTTTGAGGTGGACATGGCCGATGCGGGGGCCGAACTCCTGCGCAGCGCGCACGGCGTCCTCTTTGGCAAAGGTGAAGTGTCCTGTGTCAAAGCAGAGCCAGACATAGCGGGGATCGGTATTGTCCATGAGGCGCTTTGTCTCATCAAAAGTCTGGACTACGGTCGCCATATGGTGGTGGAAGCAGAGCTTGAAACCCCGGTCAGCAGCGATCTTGCCGAGCTTGTTGAGGCCGGTGGTCAGCAGTTCCCACTCCTCGTCCGTTGCGATGGGCTTGTTGTCTCCGAACATGGAGCATTCCTCCGCGAACAGGCAGCGGGTGAGCTCACAGACATTGATGCGGCTTGCGCCGACAGCCTCCAGGAAGTCAAGCTGGCGGATAAAGGCCTTCTCATTCTCTTCGTAAGGCGTGGAGCAGAGGAAGGAAGAGAACCACTGGCTGGCGATCTTGATACCCCGAAGATTCAGGGCCTTATTGAGGACTGCGGGGTCAGTCGGGAACTTGCCGCCGACTTCCGTTCCCTGGAAGCCCGCGAGTGCCGCTTCAGAAATCATCTGCTCAAAGGTGAGTTCGCCGCCGAGCTGCGGCATATCGTCGTTGGTCCACCCGATCGGGGCGATGCCGAGTTTGACATTGTTGAACATAGTTGTTTTTATTACCTCCGTTCACAGCTGCGTATGCTGCAGCAGGTTGAATGATGAATCTGGTCACAACGTTCTGTGGTCAGCACTTCTCCCAGGTCTTGCTCTCGAGGGAGCGCTCGACTGCATCGACGACACCGTCGACCTTTGCGCCCAGGGCAAAGTTGCAGAAATAAGGCTTGCCTTCCATGGCTTCCATCAAGGTATGGGCCTGCAGGGTCTTCATGTCGTCAAAGGCGATGGCGATGCCGCCTGCGGGCTGGAACCACTTGAAGCCCTTATGCTGAGGATTGAGCAGAACGGTGCGGAAGCCGCAGTCCCTGCCGTTGTCGATGTCCGCATCCGCCTTGAAGTAGACCTGGACCTCGCACATGCGCTCCAGGTTGTAGACGACGCTTCCCTCGGTGCCCTGGATCTCATAGTAGAAATAGTTCTTGCGGCCGGTTGCGACGCGGGAGGAGGAGAAATCTCCGATAGCTCCATTCGCGTACTTGACCAGGAAGGTGATGAGGTCGTCGTTCTCCACCTTCTGCATCTCGGTGGAGCCGGCTTTTGCGGGGCGCTCCGGGATGACAATGGATTCAACACCCATGACCTCTGTGATGTCGCCCAGAAGGAACTGGGAGACGGAGAGCAGGTGGCAGCCCAGATCGCCGAGGGCGCCGGTGCCGGCCAGTCTGCGGATATGCCTCCATGCGATCGGAATGGAGGGATCCAGCAGCATATCCTGATCATAGGTTGCGTGGACACGCATGATGCGTCCCAGTTTTCCGCTCTGAATGAGGTCGTGGACATACTGGTTGGCGGGATTCATGACATTGGAGAAACCGCAGTAGTTGACCAGGCCCTTTGCCTCCGCCAGATCGGAGAGTTCCCTGGACTCCTTTGCGGAAAGAGAGAGGGGCTTCTCACAGAAGACGTGCTTGCCGTGCTCCAGTGCGTACTTGACCATCTCGTAGTGCATGGAATTGGGGGTCGCGACATCGACCAGATCCACATCCGGATCCGAGGCGACTGCCTTCCAGTCATCTGTATAGCGGCGGTAGCCGTTGGCTTTTGCGAATTTGGCGGCGAGCTCCTCATTGACGTCGGAGACCACTTCAAATACCGGAAGCTGGTCGCCGAAGATCATACCCGCGTTGTGGAAGGAGGTCGTGTGCGCCCTTCCCATCCAGCCGCCGCCGATCAGGCCGATTCTGACTTCTTTTCTGCTGTTTTCCATTGTCTTACCCTCCTCGTAGATATTCTTTGTTTTTACCTGCTTTGTTAAATGACTGATTTTGAATGACTGATTAATATGAAGCTTTGTTTTGTGGTCTGTTGTTAGTGATTGTTAATGAAATGATACGGGTCAAAGGTTATCCGCTGGCTCTGAGCCCCGTCAACCACATTCTGACCTCGGTGTCATGAAATGCCGCCGGAAGGTAATGTCAAAAAATAATATTGCACTATTAAAACATTACTTTCCGGATGAGTGTATCGTTTTATTGAATACTTGGTTGTTGCTTGTTTTAATGGGATTTTACCAAGAGGTGTTCATGACGTCACTGCAAGTTATTGACGCAAAATATCAAAAAATGATACTATTAAGAGGCTGGGTTTGGGTTTGCGCAGACAGTTGGTTTTATGAAAAGCCGGGCAGGTACAGAAAGGTCTGAATATATGCATGCCAGAAACAAAAATAAAAACCCCGGCTGCGGCGGCTGACGGCGGTGAAGCAGGGGAGACGAGATGGTGATTTCCATTCTGATCATGATTGATACGTCACACTT
>Ga0256405_10005625_pt1 | contig 21295 bp, 21 predicted proteins | sample RumenRJG_02DNA_FD_189096 | JGI IMG/M metagenome (GOLD analysis project Ga0256405, IMG submission 189096) | Bovine rumen microbial communities from Lethbridge, Alberta, Canada - RJG_02 | ecosystem: Host-associated > Mammals > Digestive system > Stomach > Rumen | place: Canada: Alberta... | reverse complement strand
CAACATCTACTAATACAAGTCCAATGCTCAGCGAGGCTTCCAAAAGACATTTCACGGCATAATCCGATAGGCCTGTCTGTGCCACAATCTCTTCTCTTGTAAGACCATCATCCGAATCGCGAATCAAGTCGAGTATTCCAAATTTAAGCATCAAACGGGAGACTTGGAAAACGACAGGTCCCCACGCAATAAACTCTGCTAACCGCTGTGCCTCACGAGCCGAAAGTGTTTCTGAAGAGTATTTCTTTGAAAGTTCTGGAAAAAGATGCATTTATTTCAGTTTAAATAATTGTTTGGCTAGGCCCTTGTAACATTTACCCAAGCCATCTGCGTAGTCGTAATCCTTTCCTGAACCAAATCCATCTACATCGATTTCGCATACAATTTGGTTGGAAGCAATTTCTAAGACTTTGATATATGCAGTTGTACTAAACTTACCTTGTCCCCATGTTCCCGTAAATGCTTGATGTCTCTCCAAATCCTTGACTTCAATGATAATTTTATATTTAGCGCCATCTGAAGATTCTGGTATTTTCAAGCCTTTGGAATTTTCATTAAACGAAACAACAAACGACTGCTGCATAGCAGTAATACGCTTTTCATACTGATCTCCACACCATGCTTTAAAATCTTCATCTTCTTCCCATGTAGTTTTTGTGAAATCAAACTCCACAATGGCACTTACATTCTCTTTGAGAAACGAAGCATTCCCCATTTTCACTTTGACTCCACCAGCCATACAATACATACTAGTGAGTACAGTAACCAATGTTATTAAAAATAATCTTCTCATAATTGTATTATTTGGTTAGACGATATCATTCATACCTATTTCATTTTTTTTATTACCAAAGCGCTATTGGTTCCTCCAAATCCAAAGGAATTACTCAGCACCGTATTCACTTCCATATCTACAGTTTTTGCCGTTAGATTAATCTTTTCTGAATACTCATCAGGATTTTCAAAATTAATATTGGGAGCCACAAAATTATTTTTCATCATAATAATACTGTAAACAACTTCACTGGCTCCTGCCATCCAACATTCATGACCAGTCATCGACTTGGTACTGCTAATCAGAGCACGCTGCCCATGAAAAAGTCGGTCAAGAGCAATCGCCTCATACATATCACCTTGATGGGTTGAAGTGGCATGTGCATTAATATAGTCAATATCATCTAACTGGACTTCCGCATCCTTCATGGCTCGTGACATAGCAGTGACGCTACCATCGTCACTCGGTTCTGAAATACCTCCGCCATTGCTGCTGAATCCGTATCCGACTATTTCGGCAAGAATCGTTGCACCTCGAGCCACAGCATGATCATAGTCTTCCAGCACCAAGGCGGCAGCTCCACCACTGGGAATCAATCCGTCACGGTCCTTGTCAAAAGGGCGACTGGCTTTCGTTGGGTCATCCATTCTCACGGAGAATGCGCCAAGAGCATCGAAAGAGGCCATAGAGTAATAGTTGGTTTCCTGGGCGCCACCACACAATATCATGTCCTGCAAACCCTGTTTGATGAGCATATACCCAAGACCTATCGAATGACTACCACTGGCACAGGCTGCACTGATTGTGAAGTTGACACCTCGCAAATGAAAAATGGTACTGAGATTCATATTCACAGTTGAATTCATCGATTGGAAAATCAACCCATAGCCCAACATAGCTGAGTCATGTTTCTCATCCATAATCTTGGATGACTCTATAACTGGTTTTGCTGATGAATCATTGCCGAATATACATCCCACTTCATGCTCACGGAGATAAGTGTCGCTGATTTGTGCCTGCTCAAAGGCTTGACGACTGGCCATATATGCATATTGTGCTTCTTCTGACATGCCCGCACGAGTATGCCTGTCCAACATCTGCTTGGTAATAACGGGTGTTTCCACGATACCAGTCAATCCAGAACGATATCCATATGTGAGTCGTTCTGGCTGTAAGCCTATACCTGATTTCCCATCATACAACGAATTCTTTACGGTTTCTATATTTGTTCCTATACAGGACCAAATTCCCATGCCTGTTACAACTACTCTTTTCGACATTATACGCTTTTAATCATCATTATGTATATAATCCACCATTAATGTTAATCACTTCTCCAGTTATATAAGCTGCTTCATCTGAAGCCAAGAAGCCCACCAACGAAGCCACTTCCTCCGGTCGCCCAAATCTGCCACATGGTACCATCTTTTTCAAATCCTCCTGTGGCAAATCTTTTGTCATATCCGTATCAATAAAACCTGGGGCAACTGCATTAACAGTAACATTACGGGATGCTACCTCCTGGGCTAAAGCTTTTGTTGCTCCAATCAGTGCTGCTTTAGCTGCACTGTAATTTGTCTGACCAGGCAGTCCTTTAACCCCAGACAACGATGCTATGTTTATGATTCTTCCACCATGCTTACGGAGCAGCATGTGTTTTAAAAGATGTCGAGTTATATAGAAAAAGCCATTGAGCGTAGTATCCAACACCTCATGCCATTCTTCATCTGACATCATAAACATCACATTGTCACGCCTTACACCTGCATTGTTAACAAGAACAGCAATATAGTCGGCAGGATGTTCATCTTCCCATTTCTCTATTGCAGCAAGTGCATCTTGTTTATCTGAAACATTGAAAGGAAGCAATTCGGCTCGCCCCCCATCATTAGTGATTTCATCAACTACGTTCTGTGCTGCATCACTATTCCTTAGATAGTTTATAAGTACAGGATACCCCATGCGTGCAAGCCGAATGGCTACCGCCTTACCAATACCGCGTGAGGCTCCTGTTACTAAAACGTATTTCATGTTAGTACAATATTCTACTTTTGGGATGCAAAGATACGAATTAGCGAATGAAAAACCAAATTAATTCAGACTTTTCTGAGCGAGTGACGCTTGGAAGTATAATAATATGAATAATAACAAACAAGCAAAGAGAAGCACTCTTGCTGAAGAGCGCTTCTCTTCGTTTTTACATAGCTTAGCGACTACCCAGCCAGTTATAGCCTAGAGTCATAAAGAATGTTCCTGTACGTGTTTCAAAACTTCCTTTTCCTAAATTGGCCAAACCAAGGTCGTAACCAACGTCAAATGTTAATTTACCAAAATTAAGTCCACAACCAGCACGCAACCCATAATTAAAGCTTTTATCTATTCCGCCTTCTTTACTAACTGCTACTGCCATAAATTCACCTACAAAAGGATTAACAAACAGGTTTGGAGCAACATTAATATGGTAACTAACAATAATGGGTACCTGAATAGCATGAATGTCCCACTTTTTATCTTTAACATGTTGTGTATCCAATTTGTAAGCATAGTTTACATAGTTCACTGCAGTACCTACATAAAGAGGGAATGGAGCCACTTTAAAATCAAGTGCAATTCCGCCAGTTGGGAATATGGCAGATCTTGCATCTTTTAAATCTTTAGTATAATTATTAATAGTCATACCGCCTCTAACGCCCATGTGGAAACGATCAGGAACACGGTTGCTCTCTTTATTCGAGAACTGTGCATTTACGCTTGATGTCGAAGCGAAAAATGCTACCATCGTAAGCATAATTTTAAATGAATTCTTCATAATAATTAATTTTTAATTTGTGAAACAAACTGTTATTTAATATCTTTTGCTTTTATCACTAAACGTACTAAACCTAAATATGCATCATCTTCGTCAATGTCATTGCTGCGATCAAACTTTCCACGATCCCCATTGTAAGAACGAACGACATGCTCTTTTCCTCTTGATGGTCCTGTTGGATCGGTTACAATTAACCCGCTTTCTGGGAAATCATCGAAGAAATCGCTACACCACTCATACGCAACATCTCTTCCACTGGCAATGCTAAAAATCTCATGCTGTTGGTTGCTACAAGCTGCATATTCCCATTCCGCTTCGGTTGGGAGACGCAAGTTCAAACCTGTTTGATTTGCTAATGTAGTGGTAACTCTTTCAACGTCCTCAAATTTTCTAACCTGAGCTGGCTGGTTGCCGTTTCCATCGACATTTTTACTGCCAACTATCTGCGTAACAACTGAAGCTGGTAATGGTTGTGTACTGATATAAAAAGATGTAATAACGACTTCATGCACAGGCTCGCTATTCATTCTCAGGCTTCCACTTCCATCATAACCCATATTCATCCGACCGCCATTAACCAAAATCATTTCTACTGGGGTTTGACCAATATTGATTATTATACGCTCTGGTTGATTTGTATTCTCTGTGACCAATAGTTTCTTGTTACCCAATGGCACATTTGCACCTGATGGTGATACAACAGACTGAACTGCTGGAGTTTTAGAAACCACGGGGTGTTGCTGAACTTCTACAGGAGTATTTTGGACCATCTCAACATTAGAAACCTTCGACATTGGAATTGTTGTGGTTTGACCTGCTACAACTAGAACAATCTTTGTCATCGGATCGAAACTCTTCATAATTCCAGTTATCGTTGCTCCTGTTTTAAGTTTTACAGTTACTTTCTGGTCGTTCTGGGCGACTACCTGCTGATTTTGTGCACTAACAGCAGGCTGTGCTACAACAGGAGTAACAACAGTTGCTTTTTGCGCAGAGGCTTTAGCAACGACTGATGTTCCCATTGGTTGTGCCACTGGTTGCAAGGTGATTTGGTCTCCATCTTTTGCGTTAATTGGCATCGCCCAAAAAGCAATCATAACCAATGCTAATAGTTTTCTCATATTTATTAATTTTTAAAGTTTCCATTATCACAAAGACATTCTCCCTCTATACGAAATGTGCCCTTTTCGGGTTACAATCTTCACAGAGATTAATTGATATTTGCAAAGGTAAAGATTTTGCAACGGATATTAAACTATTTTGCGTATCGCAATTGATACACTTGTGTATCATTATTTGAGCACTAGAAAAAAGGATTACCTCTTAAATCGTAATCGCAGCGAAGCGAGAATAAAGGTCCATTCCGGATAGGGAGCAGACTTTCTCTGCCGTAAGGGGAGACAATCTCTTCGGTAAGCGGAGAAATTCTGCGGACGGGCGCATTTTAATATTTAGCAAGGAGTTGGCAAGGTGTAGGCAAGGACTTAGCAAGGGGTTCGCAAGCTCAAGCAAGCTGTTTGAGCTTGCTATATGCTTGCCTGTGAGTGTGTAACATGCCTGCTACATCGTAGCAAAGTGGAGGATGGAATGGTTTGGCATTGTTCATAATCCAAAATGCCACCGCTCTTCACAGAGCAGTGGCATCCAATTACATAATTCACTAAAAAATCCCTTGAATAGGGTTATACCTTTTTCGCTATTACAGTGCGAACTTGTAACCAAGAGTAATCTGGAATACTGAGTTCTTGCAGTTAAAATCTTTAACCACCTTAGTTAATCCTATATTATAACGAGCATCAAGAACAAAGCTCTGATACTCATAAGAGATACCTACAGGAATAGAGAAATCAAAAGCCTTCAAATCATCTTTGAACTTTTTATCTATTGCTGCCGTTTCATCGCTTAAATATTTATTTGCCTGAGCTTTTTCTTCGTTTGTCAGAGTGTTCATAATGTCTGCAGACAGGCTGCTATCACCGCTTACCTTCTTACGTACATTGAAGCCTGGCTGGATACCAGCTTTAATAGCAAGGCCAGGAATTACATAATACTGGACAAGGATAGGGATTTTGATATAATCCAAAGATGCAGTATACTTATACTCACCAACTGCTATGCCTGCAGCATTGTAACTCTTGGAGAACTTTGCTCCCTGCTGTGAATATAATATTCCAGCTACAAGTCCAACTTTTTCTGCAAGTCCATATTCTGCTTCAACACCTGCTACGAAACCGGCCTTTGATTTCTTATCAAAAGTTTCGTTGCCAATCTTAATGTCACCTGTAGCACTTGCAATGTTCAAACCTACTTTAGGCTGCAAAGTAATTTGACCTACTTCATTCTGAGCGTTTGCTGTTACGGCTGCTACCATCATGGCAGCGATCATCATAATTTTCTTCATAATTCTTACAATTTTAAAAAAATATAGCGATTTACTTATCAAGTGCAAAGATAAACCTTTCATAACGAAAGTTTAACTTTTTTGCGTATCGCAAATGATACACTAACGTATCAAAATACGTTCACGCCGTCTTGAACGTCGTCGGAGAGTTCTTCGAAGAAGTTATGATGAAGCACTTGAGAAATGTTGGCAAGGAGGGCTGTATCAATGCTGTTCTTCTCGAAAATACGATAAACAGAGGCACGCGTACAATTCAGTTTACGAGCCAACCAACTGACGGTTCGCTCCTGACGCTGTAATTCATCTTTGATTCGTTGTCCGATGTTTACCATGCTACACGCTTTATATTATTAATAAGGTGTAACGAAAAAAGGCGGGTCCATTCTATGCTTATCAATCATCTGGTCAACCGCCAAGCAAACCACGTACACAAACAAGCACGAATAGTCCACGCCCAAAAAGGGCATGAACCTAATCGTCGCATGTTCCTTGTACGAATGTATTTGGCGGTTATTCGATGATTAAGAACATGAACTTTAAGTCCAATATCCAATAAGTCATGGAACGAGAATCGCTATTCCGTCACATGGTTGCAAAGATAGTGATAAATTCTGATTCCTACAATAAAATATCCGTGAAATTTTCTCTACAGAACATACTACGACATTTACAACGGATCTACATCGTAGTAGATTTGGAGGGAATTGTAGCGTTTGTCTGTGAGCATTTGGGATTGAACAAGGAGCAAATACTCACGGACTTTTTTCATGTCGATGCCATTTTCCAACTTCAACACGAGCTTGCGGATGTTCTGCGATTTCACCTTTGCCACAGAGGGCTTGTCGGGACCTAAGACACGACTGGAAAACCACTGGCGCAGACGAGACCCCATCTCAATACTGGCTGTATTGACCACCTCATCGGAACGATGCCGCAGATAGACATAAACCAGATGATAGTAAGGAGGATAATGGAATGCCTGACGCTCGGCTATCAGGTCGCGGTAAAGGGCAAGATAGTCGTTGCGAACCACCTGTTGGATGACAGGCACGTCCTTGCTCTTGGTCTGCAGGATGACAAGTCCCCGCTTGCCCTTACGACCGGCACGTCCACTGACCTGCGACATCATCATGAAGGCATGTTCGTAGGCACGGAAATCAGGATAGTTCAGCATGGAATCGGCATTGAGGATGCCCACCACACTGACCTTATCGAAATCGAGTCCTTTGGAAATCATCTGCGTACCAATCAGGATATTCGTTCGCCCTGCACCAAAATCCATGATGATACGTTCGTAAGCATTACGGGTGCGAGTAGTATCGAGATCCATACGGGCTACGCGAGCCTCAGGGAACACCTCACGCACCTGTTCCTCAATCTTTTCGGTACCAAAACCTCGTGTGCGCAATTCTGTAGAACCGCAACATGGACATTCTGTAGGCACCCGATAGGTGAAACCACAATAATGACAAGTCAGCTGATTCATCTGCCGATGATAGGTCAGTGACACATCACAATGCTGGCAATGGGGTACCCAGCCACATTGCTTGCACTCTATCAGTGGGGCGAAGCCACGACGGTTCTGAAACAGGATGGCCTGCTCACCACGCTCCAAAGCCTCGCGCACCTTATTTAATAATAAGGGAGAGAACGGCCCAGCCATCATCTTGCGATGCTGCAAGTCGGCTATATCCACCACCTGTATCTCCGGCAACTCAATACCTTGATAGCGCTCCTTCAACTCCACCAGCCCGTACTTGCCTGTTTTTGCGTTATGATAACTCTCCAGCGAAGGTGTGGCTGTACCAAGAAGAACTCTTGGCTGTTGACTGTCGGTCGTTGGCTGTTGGCATAGATGTGCCAACATAATGGCAGCACTGCGAGCATGATAACGGGGCGCAGGGTCCTGTTGCTTATAACTCGTCTCATGTTCCTCGTCAATGATGACCAGTCCCAACCGCTGGAAAGGCAGAAAGACAGCCGAGCGCGCACCTAATATTACGTCGTACGGATTCTTCGACAGTTGCTTTTGCCATATCTCCACACGCTCCGCATCAGAATATTTGGAATGATAGATACCCAGGCGATTCCCAAAGACACGCTGCAGGCGTTGCATCATCTGAACCGTCAGGGCAATTTCAGGCAAGAGATAGAGCACTTGTTCTTTGCGTTCCAGTGCCTGTTGTATCAGATGAATGTAGATTTCCGTCTTACCACTGCTGGTGACACCATGCAACAGCGTGACGGGCTTCTTCATCATCGACATGAGAATCTGGTTATAGGCTGTCTGCTGGGCTTCATTGAGTTGCTTGATCAATTCCGGATGATATTCGCCTCCGTGGTTCAGCCTGCCCACCTCAATCTCGTAAGTCTCCAGCATGCCACGTTTCTCCAACTGCTGCAAGGTAGTGGCTGAGGCATGACTGGCATTCAGCAGTTCTTCACGTGTTATCTCTGAAATCTGGTCAACTTGCTCATTTCTCATTTCCTCGACCTGATCCCATCCTGAGAGTTCGAGATAAGTCGTAAAGGCTTCCAACTGCTTAGGTGCTCTGCCCAACATATTCAACGCCACATGCAGGGCTGTCTCGTTCCGATAAGCAGGAGTTAAGCGGATGTACGTCTCTGTCTTGGGCCGATAACCGTCTTCTGCTTTCAGTCCTGCAGGAAGGGCAGCCTTATAGACATCGCCGATGGGCGACAGGTAATAATCAGCAATCCATTGCCACAGTTTCAACTGCTCGGAGGTGACGATAGGTTCTTCATCCATCAACTGACTGATTGGCTTTACCTCATAGCCCTGCGGTTGCCGGTCGTGCAGGCGAGCCACTATGCCAAGGTACGTTTTGTTGCGCCCGAAAGGCACCAAAACGCGCATTCCCACCTTCACAACAGCCTGCATCTGAGTGGGTATGGCATAGGTGAAAGTGCCTTGTAGCGGTAGTGGTAATATGAGGTCAGCGTAATTCATTGATAATCGTTTGGATACGAAAAAGCACTCCCAGTCAGGAGTGCCTCTATACGTTTATAGGCTGGTCTTTAGAAATAGTAACCCAAACCTAACTGCCAAGAGTTGAACTTCATCTTGCCTGTCTGGGTGCCATTGGCATCCTTATACTCAACCTCACCCGACTTGCTCAGCTGGAAGTTATAGTTGGCAGTAATCTGCAACTTGCTGAATACGGTTGCACCAATACCTATGTTACCACTGATATTACTGCTCTTCAGCGACCAACCTTTTACACCATTCAAAATGGCATTGAATGTATTGCTCTTATCACCGATATTGAAACCGAACTGAGGACCTGCGAAGGCAAAAACGTTCACAACACTACTGAGACCAAAGCCATAACGCACATTGATAGGAATCTGAATAGACTGCGATTTAATCGTCTCGTCTGTTCCCTTAATCTTAGCATTACGCTGATCATACAGAGCAGAACCATCAAGGCTCAAGCCTACAACAGGAAGTGTGAACTTCACCGTAGGGCCTATAAAGAAACCTGATTTATTGGAAATTGAATTATTAACACCGTCAGCTGACAGACTGGTCAGATTCAGACCGCCCTTCAGACCAAACTTCACCTGAGCCTGAGAAGGCGTTGCAAAGGCTATGCAAGCAATGGCAATAATCGTTAATATCTTTTTCATAATTCACCTAATTTATATTATCCTGCTGCAAAGTTAAACATTTATTCTGAAATATGCAAACTTTCTTTTAACTTTTTTTAGTGTCGCTGACGGCGCACGGTGATGCGTGGTGAGGACGAAGAGCCTCCCTCAGAGGATTTGTTCTTCTTAGACCTCACTGAACGGCTACGACTGCGCGAACTCTTTTTCTTGCTCACCTTTTCGTTCTCTGGTTGTATCTTGGCAATAGAATCGAGCGAATCGCGCTGGGGAGTATGCCCGAACACACCGCGTTCGAAGAGTTCCAGTTCTTTTTCAATCTTAGCCTGTTCCTTCTTGGCAGCCTCATTGGCATTGGTGGCATTGAACTCGCCAAACTGCGGACGGGCAGCTGTCTGGCTCATCCGGTTGCCTGCCTTATAGATTTTGCCCTGATAACTATTCATGGTGAAATAATCTTCCAAAGTCATCATGGCAGCATCGTTCAGACTCGATGCTTTCACACTCTGTCTACTGAGATATGGTTCCAAATCGGTATATTTCACCCAGAAAAGCGGATATTTGGCAGCCTCGCCTCCGAAATCGTCCTCGCGCATCATGACAGGACAGATAGCCATCACCTTACGACGGAACTGAGCATTAGCCTGATCATAGTATGCCGACTCCTTCAGATAGTACATCTTCACTTCGGCTGAAGGGATATCACTGTTTTCCACCCTCAACTTGTTTTCACGCGTCTCGTAGAAGATATGGTAATTGTCGAGAATGGTCTTCATTGCCACCTTGGAGGAATCGCTGAACGACTCATTACCATCCAAGCGATATTCGTAGATGGGGATATAATTGTTCAGCGCCAACTTGAAGAGGTAGGTAAAGAGGTTCATCTGCTTGTCGATAGGCTCTACCGGATAATAGAGACCTGCGTTAGCCTCATCGTTCAAGTTGATTTCACGATAGAGGTCGCGCCTCCAAACCACATCCTCTGGCATATCCAGTGAGGTGGGATACATCAGACGGGCACGCTGGCTGATACCTTGATTTTGGGAAGCAGCCTGCTTTCCCTGTTGGTTCTGCTGTCGTTTCTGTCTGGGGTTTTGAATCCGACTTGAGTTCTGACCCACATTCTGACCCTGCTGTTGCTGCTGCTGACGGCGAGCCTTGGGCTGTGCCATCACAGAACCAGCTACTAACACGATCATCAAAAAGAACAATACTCTCTTCATATCTTCTAAAAACTTTTTACTTTCAACTCTCAACTACTTCACTATCACTTCCATCGAAGCATTCAACTTACGGGCAGTGCCATCAGGCCCTGTGGCTGTCACCCTTGAAATATAGAAACGGCGATTACGCTGCAACTTACGGAACGTCTCCTTCTGACGGGCAGAGAAACGCGATCCGTCACTTACCATCGGCACGGCATTACCCATATTGTCAAAGAATACCGTTTCGAAACTCTGCACATGGAAAGGAACATCCAAAATACCATCATCAATAGCTGCTCCGATGCCATCAGCCGCTGTCAGCTGTCCCTTTGACAATCCGCCGCCCTTGAAGCGGTCAGCTCCACCGTCAGCCTGCACCACAATATAAGGTGTAGGATCGGGCAGACGACGCACTCGGAAGGTGTAGGTTCCCATCTGCTGGGCGCGTCCGGTGTTGGTAGATGTCACGGTGATGGTGACATTCTGTCCGGGGGTAGTAGGACGGGCAATATACTTACCTGGACCTACGGGCTGTAAAGTACCACCAGACATAGAGGCCTGTATCTTGGTGACGGGCACTCCCGGGACGCTGATACTCAGCGGGTTGCTATATCCTGCATAGAGCACGTTCATCAGGTCGGCACTCACCGTTGCAGAGGGATCTACCACACTGTATTTCTGTGAGAAATCGCGCCTGATCAACTCCCCATTACCATTAGCCATCTGGATGTAGCCCTCCAAGGTGAAGTCGCCTGTGCGCCCTGCAATGGTCTCATACAGTCCGCCTGGCAGATTCACCTCCCTGCCACCTATGAATATCTGGGGCACCTGAGTCGTATCTACAGCAGCCATCACGATATGGGCAGAGAACTTGTCGCCCCTGACTACCGTCTGGGCGTTGGGAATCACAAAGGCATTGAGGGCATTGACACGGATATCCTTCACGTCGATATTCGACACCAGCGTATGCAGCACGGCACCTTCGGCATAGCGCACATCATTTTGCAACTTGCTCAAAAGAGTGACAGCTGCTGCCACAGGCATATCCTCAAACAAATATTCCTGCCAGTTCTTACCCATTGCCTTGGCTGCACGCGACGGTTCCGTTGCCAAGCTCGAAGCAATAGACTTGCGCTGAGTCTCATCAGTCACCATTGTCAGAATGCGCTCACGGAAATGGTTAACGGCCTGATAGAGCTCCTTACCGCGACCGCGTCCTGGAGCCAACATCACCTGTGTGGCAGCTTCCAGATCTTCCTTGTTGCGGATGTTCGACACATCACCGTCACTACCGTCTGCCTCCTGCACAATAGCCAATTTCAGGTCGGCTGCCAGTTGGTAAAGCGAGTCACTCATCAGGCGCACCTGTTGGGCCCTGTCAAACCACTGCTTCACCTTCTGCGGGTTCTTCTTCACCTGCTCGGCAAAATCATTGTATATAGCCTGATTCTCCTGTGCGGCATTGGCTGTGGTACGACTGAGACTTTCTTCCACCACGGAGAAGCCATTGAGCACCTCAGTCGAGACATTCAATGCCAACAATGCCATCAAGACGACATACATCAGATTAATCATCTTCTGGCGCGGAGATACTGGGCGTTTCTTGATGGCCATGCTTATTGCTTATTTAAAGTCTGTACTGACATCGCCTCAATCATACGGGCATAGATGGCATTCAGTTCTGCTATCTGGCGAGCCATGTGGCGTGTCTGTTCGTTGATTTCGTCAATAGTACCCATCTGCGAGCTGGCACTCTTGAGTTGCATTTCGTAAACACGACTGATACCAGTCAGCGTACGGTTCAGATTCTCCATCTCTTCAGAATCGGCAGTGAGGCGCTTGCTCTGCTCGCTCACTTTCTTGAGCACCTCCGTCAGTTCGTTCAGTTCTTCTATATAGTTGCCTGTAGCTTCTACTACCTCGGCACTGGGACCGCCGACGGCTGAACCACCACCGATGATAACACCTGAAGGAATATTGGTTTCCTGCTGGCTCTCAGTCCGAACGGGACGGGCTGGCAGTTCGCTCTCAACGGACTCAGCGTCCGAACGGGACGGACTAACGGCACCTCCGCCTCCGATAATCACTGTACCGCCGCCAATGGTTCCACCACCGCTAACAACAGTACCACCTCCAACGACAGTACCTCCGCCAACGGCAGTACCGCCTTCAGCAGCACCGCCTCCAACAACGGTACTACCGCCACCAACAATGGTAGGCTGTACGGTTTCCCCGTTCACAGCGGGATGGATGTCCAGATTCATACCATCTGCCGTTTTATCAAACGGACGGTCGAAGGCAGACAGGAAGAACACGATAACCTCGGTACCCATACCCAGATAGAGGAAGAAGTTTGCTCCTGGCAGGTGAGTCAACTTGAACAGAGTACCCAGAATAACGATAGAGGCACCCCAACTGTAGGCATAGTTCAGGAATGTCTGGCCAGGCACACTGTCCATCCATTTCTGCAACTTATAGATGATATTCAGTTTACTGTAATTTGTCATTTCTTGCTACGTTTTGATTTCTTAGTCTTCACCTTATCACTTGTTGTATTGGCCATACTGCGCACGCAACGGAATCCGATGTAGCTGCGTGGCTGGTTCTGGTATTCGAAACTGCGCCATGCAGAACGGATAAACGATTCCGGGTCTTTCCATGATCCACCCCTGACGCTCTTCTTCTTCAAGCGATAGGGATCTTCCAAAGCGGCATTATATTTCAGCTGGGGATTGATGTCATTCATCGCCTCCACTCCTGCTTCTGTATAAATCGTACTGGTCCATTCAGCCACGTTACCAGCCATGTCATACAGACCGTTCGTATTCGAGGCATAGATGCCTACCTTGCTGGTAATCAGATTGCCGTCTTTGGTATAGTTACCTTTATCGGGCTTAAAGTTGGCATAGAAACATCCGTTACCCGATGCCACATCCTTATTCTCCCAAGGGAATTCGTTCTGATCCCTACCACGGGCAGCATACTCCCACTCTGCTTCTGTCGGCAGACGGTAACGCTGCACGTAGCGAGCCGAGGGCCCTAATCCCTTCAACAGATACTCTGTTCGCCAAGCACAGAAAGCATTAGCCTGTTCCCAAGTGACACCCACCACCGGATAATCGTTATAAGCAGCACTTGAGAAGTAGTAGCGCATATAACCTTCGTTCTCGGCATTGGGGAAATCATTCACCCAGCACGTGGTATCTGGATATACGTTCACGATATACGTATTCAGGAAGTCCCATGGACCCGTGTACTCTCGGTTGATGGTCTGACGGACAATACGTCCCTCGTCGTCAATATAGGCAGTATCCTTGGAAATCCATACCTGTCCGTTGGCATTGCCGTTCAGGTCGGTATTCAGAATACGCTCCTGTGGGTTGACACGATACTTGCGCTTGGCAGCCTCCGTGTAGTCGTACACTTCATAGCGGTAGTTCAGTTGGCGCCAGTCAATCATTTTTTCGCCTGTCACAGGATTATAGGTGTAAAGACTTTCGAAGGCACGCTGTTCGTCCTCGTTGGGTTTGCGGGGCAATGGCTTTTTCCAGTTCAGATGCGGTGTGACGGGTTCGCCATACTTGTCTTCCTCAATCTTGTACGACTCGTCGCCACCATAGCTAGGATCAGCCAGACGCTCGCGCAGGATGGAGTCGCGCACATATTTCACAAACTGCCGATACATGGAGTTCGTTACTTCATGTTCGTCCATCCAGAAACTCTCCACGGAGATGTCGCGTACAGGCATCTTCTTACCCCAAAGCGAGTCCGGTTGTTCGATACCCATCTTCACGTGTCCACGCTTAATCATGGTCATGCCGTAAGGCGTAGGCTCACTGAAAGCACGGCCACTCACACCTGTCACTTCACCGCCTTTCGACGAAGCAAGTTTCGAGCCGAAACAGCCCGAAAGCATGATAGCAGCACAGATGCAACCTACTATACTAATGATTTTCTTCATATATCTTAACTTCAATTTTTCAATTCTTCACAAGATTCTCACGCTCTGATGGCGATTACGCCCTTTCTTGACGAAATTCAAATCCATCTGGTAACCCACAAACAGTTCGTGGCATCCGTTTCCCATTCCTGTTCCAGAGGTAAACATCTCATAACTGTATCCCAGACAGATACCATGGAAATTGCCGCCGACCATTGCCGTCACCGAATTAGTAGGGCTATAGCCCACACCGGCATACAGCATTTTGCGGTCGTGGGTGTATTTCACCCTTGCTGTCATATCCACCCGATAGGCAGTACCATCTGTACGTCCCAACACAGTGGGGTGTATAGTAAAGAACGGATTTCTTAGCCGAATATTGTATCCACCGGTCAAATAAAACATTCTACTGATATCAAAAACTGATTTATCGCCCAAATCTACGGACGGTGCAGTGAGGTGTAAAGCCGAAAAGCCCAGATACCAACTCTTACGTTGATAATAGAGTCCGGTGCTCACATCCATGGCAGATCCATTGACATCGGTGGTCACGAAAGCGGGGTCGGTTTCTTCATCTGGCAGCACTACTTCTGAGCCTTTGAAGCCCTCATTCAGCATACCGCCTTGCACTCCGATGCTCAGTGTGCCACCCAACATACGGAATTTATAGGCATATTGCACCAATATACGCTTGTGGGTAAACAGACCGATTTCGTCGTTCAGCAGTTGGATGCCCACGCCATGCATCGTATTCAGAAAACGCAGTGGCATATCAGCAGCGATATACATCGTTTTCGGATTATGCTCATACCCCCCAAACGACATATTATAAGCGCCAGCCACATTCAGTTTCGACTCTTTGCCCACAGCACCGGGATTAAAGGACGGCTCCATTGCCCAATAGTGGGCAAAGGAGGCTTCCTGCTGGGCAAAGAGCAGCTTCACACCTAACAGAAACACTGACAATATACAGAGTCTTTGTCTCAACACCATATAAATAACGAGACAAAGGTTGTATTTATTGTGTTGTTTCTTTAGTCAACTCTATTTAAACAGCGAGTGGTTCCCCTCAGACAATTCGTATAATTGCTGTTCCCCATCAACGTTAAAGGACAGAAGTGCCTCGTTGCTTGTCACGTCCAGCGAACAAGGGGCACCCACCAGATTTTGAAACGTTGTTAATATAACAATTGAAAGTTGAAAAGGTTGTTTCAATAGGTTGAAGACTGTTAAACTGAAGAAAAAAGCGATGTAACTGTTAGGTCACATCGCTTATTTCTTTTAATACTCATCCTCGTTGAAGTTTAAAGCACATACTGAGTACCAACGAGTTACAATGCTCTGTGCCATTATTGTGCCACGAATTCTAGACATAAGATCAAAGATTATGCCAGGAGTTTCTTTACAATCTCAGAGATGACTCGACCATCAGCCTTTCCTGCCAACTGCTTGCTGGCTGTGCCCATTACCTTTCCCATCTCCTTCATGCTTGTGGCTCCCACTTCAGCAATAATCTTCTTCACCTCTGCCTCAATCTCCTCTTGGGAAAGTTGTTTCGGCAGATAACTCTCCAATACTTCTACCTGTGCCAATTCAGCATCAGCCAAGTCCTGACGTCCTGCTTGTGTGTAAGTCATCGCCGTTTCCTTGCCCTGCTTGGCCAGTTTTGAGATAATCTTCAATGCATCAGCATCAGCCAATGTGTCGTTGGCTCCAGGAGCAGTTTTTGCCTCAAGGAACACTTTCTTAATGTTGCGGAGCGTCTCCAGACGCACCTTGTCGCGAGCCTTCATCGCAGACTTGATGTCCTCGCTAATCTGATCAAATAATGCCATAATATCGTTATTTTTATCAATCAATATATTTCTTGGTGATGCAAAATTAATCATTTTCCATCTGAACGACTCACACTTCGATAAAGTTTTAGTTTAATTTAGCGATTAAATTATTAATGTGCTTCGCGAACCTTATATATAATATCATAAAAGATCCTCGCCGAAGAAGATGAGCATCATCTTTCTAGTAGAAGAAGAGTATCATAATGTCTAAGACTGTCTCAAATAGAGTCCTATGAGTTCTTTCTCTGAAATATCCAATCCTGCTTTTTTCAATTTTGAGTGTTGCTTGTTATATAACAGTTTTATAATTGACCTTTTCTCGGCTTCAGACCCAAAGTGTATTCTCCTATGACAAGTAGGACACAAGCATACAATGTTCTCAACACAGTCTATGCTTTTCCCTACTTTTTTCCAGAAAGCCTTTGCATTCTTTGCTGTGCATGGTATTAAGTGATGGCCTTCCATATAAGGGACACCCTTGCTGGTCATAAAAGTATGATGAGAAGGATCTGCCTCACATAGAAAATTCGAATTAACTAGAGCCTGCTTGGCATAGGCAGCATTCTTCTTGACCATCATACTACCGCCAGTTTCTGCCCATTGGGGCTTGACATCGAATGTATTCATTAGTTTTTCCTTGCCAGTTATCTCTTTGGCCTGAATTTCATCTTGATATAGTTCGTCATCTATAAACTCTGCATTTTCCAAGTATTTCTCCAAATAGCTGATGATTTTCTTATCCAAGCTTATATATTTGCCTTTGAAAAATCGCTGTTGGCGGAACATATATGTATTATACTTGCTAATCTCAATGATGAACTTATGTGGATATGATTCAAGATTATACAAATAATCGGATTCTATCGAATAGGAACAATGGATAATCTGTCCGTTTTGATTGATAGTCCTCTCTAATTTCTCATCATAGATTCTTTGCCTATGTATTGTAGCACTGTCAGTAAAGGCCACAATAACACGGTCACTCGAATTCTTTATCTTATTTGTGTAGATGACTATAACATCTTCAATGGAATTATCTGATGACTTAGCTCCCAAATTACTAATATCAACATTGTCATGTGGGGGACAATAGCCATAATATCTTCCGTTAGAGTTCTTTATCAAATTGTAATACTCATGTCCTACTTTTGTCTGGACATATCTTCCAGAACCCAAATCAATGACAACGAATGGCTTGCTGCTCAAGATTCCCATAATTTCAATCTTTTGTGATTAACCTACAAACACCTTCTCGACCTTCTTTATCATAAAACAGTGGCATAGAACTGTAAGAGACATATTTCATGCCCATGTGGTTCCATTCATCTCTGGTTCTTTTAAGATAATAACAGAAACATGGGATACTCTCAATATTTTTGATCTTCCAACGATTCTCTATTTCCTCTTTGGTGGAACCGGATGGGCTTGTTTCTACTCCTTGCCTTATTGTTGCAATAATATCGTTCTCAACTTTTATACTTGAAATAGCAAGGAATGGAAGCTTGCCATTTTCACTTTTTACACATTGATTAATGAGTTCATTTGCACATCGCATAGGACCTGTCATTAACTCATATTGTACTTTGTTCCCAACTTTGACTTCTTTCAACAAACTACGAATAAGAATACCTCCATAACTTTGTTGATTATCTAATGTGGAGAAGCATATATCAACTCCACTATAATGCCAGAACAGTTGACCAGCTTTGCAGTCTCTCTTATACGTGCGAGTGAAAGTATCAGTATTTACCTTGGCATTTTTATAATAGAACTCTATCTCTGCAAGGTGATATAACACTCCGCCTGCACATATTGCGACATGTCCAAAGATATACTTAGCTATATCATCAAAATACTCTTGGAAATCCTTTATTTCTTTATAGCTTTTTAAATCCTTTCCTATTAAGCTATTTTCAAAGTCACTATATTTTGTGATATCTATCTTACTCATACTGATTATTCTCAATGTTATTCATCATGCTGCAAAAATACAAATTATTTCTGATAATACATTATTAGAATGGTAAAATCGAGTTATTTCCCTCTGGTTCTAAGGGTAAATCCGGTTTCTTGATGTTCCAAGTAATACAATGAAGGGCTCCTCCTTCTTTGGCAATATCTCTCATACGGAAACCTCGCACAGCACATCCCGGATTAGCATCGCGAATATACTTTAAGGCTTGCTTGTCTTCAGGTATTCCAAAAGTTGGCACGATAATCTTACTTCCCACTTGGAGGTAGTTGATATATGCCCAATTGAAGTCTCTATTTGGATTTGGCACATCAAAGAGCATTTCTATCACTTCGAATCCTATAGCCTCCAAGCGGTATCTGATTTCATCTGCTTCTTCAAGATAATAATCTCGATGATTGGACATTAAGACTCTGTTATCGCCAGCCCAATGTACAAGACCGTCTGCATGTCCATAAACATCAGCATTAGGATCCTTTGAATTATCACAATGCCAAGGCAGGAAAATAATTCTTGAATCAAGAACGTGACTTATATAATTACAAAAATCTGGGTTATATTTCTCCTTTCCGTTTTCTTGGAACACCTTGTCTGTGAGCACCAAATGTCCTGCACACGTAACAACGTTTCCGCCATCAAGCGTTATATCAATTAGGCTCTTATTACTATGATTAAGGAGCCCATCGGCTATGGCATGTGAATCCGTGAGATAATCTTCTCCAGAATCTTTCAGGTAGTCAGGATTGTAATTGTAAACAATGAAGCGGTCATCAGATATCTGAATGGGCATATAATCACGAATCCAAATATCTTTCGTACCCTCGATCTCACCCCATTCAATATCCATCTCATTGAAGAGTTGGGTAAGCCGTGAATAGGTTCTTGGATAGAATTCTTTCAATTTATCGGAGATATACACGAAATTAGTCTTGGTATCATTAAAGTTATCGACTGGAATACCAGACAAACTTGGCAATAACTCTTTAAGATTACGTTCCTGTTTCTTAATCTCCTGACGGAGTCGCTCAGTCTCTTCGTAACTATGTGGAACAACCACTTCGCTATCATCAAGAATCGCTCCAGGAATTTGTTCAATCCAGTCAAACATAACATTCACGATGGTTGCAATCTTATCTATTGAAAAGATAATATGTTCCTTTTGCAACCAATTAGAGATGGATCTGACGGCAGAGTTGAAATCTGGCCAGCCGCCATAACCAACTTCAACATTCCAGTAATTACCAAACGCATCCTCAATGGCATCCCAAATATCATCTGGGAGTTCGAAATCAATGCCGTTTAAGACTACTTTGTGCATCACATCAGAAGAAAATGCTCCTGGAGCTTTGGGGTCTAATAGATACTTTTCCATACATTCGAGCTTTTGATTTTCGAGTGCAAAGATAGAACGATTTTGTAGCCAAACCAAATTTTCAGAGCAGAAAAATACAACGCTCTAACAATTCTTAACCACCTGAATATCAGTTATTTAAATATATAATTAATGTAAATATATACAGGGGTATACCCCTGTTAAAATTATAATTTAATATAAGCCCCAAATAGGTGCTTTTACATTTTTTAAGACTCCTACTTCTATTCACAGAAGAGTATCAAAGATAGAACGCAAACTTAGAACCTTTCATACCTACTCCGTCGTAGTCAGCAGTGATGGGGAACTGGCAACATAGACTGCCGATGGCGTCGTCATCAAGCGTGATAGTCAGTTCCAATTCAATGGCATTTCGACGATCACTATAGCTGAGATTCCAGATACACTCACCCAGAACGGCGTTCACCACTGTTCTGATTTCGTCTTGTGTACGCCATATAGATTCATAGTCAGTCATAATATTCTATTTGCAGTTCCTGGCTGACATCAAACTCACGGTTATCATCATAGAAGTAAACCAGTCGCAGGCCACGATACACTGACGGAACCTTCAGGACTTCCAACAGGTGCCACTTGGGCTTACCGAAGTCATAGGAAGAGCGGTCAAGGATAATTCTGTTCGAAGCATAATCGAAATGATAGTAGCCACCACCTAAACATGAATCGCCTGGTTTCAGCAAGTCTTTATGCTGATTAACCATGCCAAGGCGAAAGTAGCCATCCATTGTTATTATAAACTTCGGTAGTGCCATCTATCATCATTTATTCATTACCCATGCAAAACCTTTTGCCGTTCTCTTTTCTGAATCGATGAAATGGTTGCCAGGATTCCATTCTAGTATTGTGTTGTCAATCTGCTTTGTTAATAGATTGTTCTGCTTGCGGATCGCATTACCTACTTTGGCCATCACGGGATTCTTTGTCTTTTCTTCCTTATCCCCAAGACTGAGGTGTATGGATTTAGCAAAAGGTTTGTTATCTGTAGCATATTCAATCCAATTTGGGAACCAGACCGATGGAGAAGCAGCAACTATCCCCTCAAACTTGTCTGTCTGATAGGATGCCCATAGTGCGAATAGTCCTGCCAGGGAATAACCGCCAAGTATTACATGAGGTATTTCCTCTTGAACCAAAGGCAACAGTTGGCTTACGATATAATTCAAGGTGTCAGTAGCCCCATTGCCAAAAGGAATCTTACCGAATACTGGAGGTGCTGGCCAAGGGGTGAGTTCCTTATTCCAGTCCTTAATCATAAATGCAACAAGGGAAAATGGCTTTTCGGATAGTTTTTTTATTATCTCTACTTCCTGATCCAATACTTCCAAGTCATGT
>Ga0256405_10005624_pt1 | contig 21297 bp, 21 predicted proteins | sample RumenRJG_02DNA_FD_189096 | JGI IMG/M metagenome (GOLD analysis project Ga0256405, IMG submission 189096) | Bovine rumen microbial communities from Lethbridge, Alberta, Canada - RJG_02 | ecosystem: Host-associated > Mammals > Digestive system > Stomach > Rumen | place: Canada: Alberta... | reverse complement strand
CCTCCTCGAGCCAGCCCTTCAGCTGGTCCGGCCTGGACCACCGCGAGGTGGGCATCAGGCTGGTGATCTCGTTTTCTGTCGTTATGAACATATCCGTGTCGTTTTATTGCAAATGTAATGATTACGGGGTGTCGTGACAAGGGCACTAATACCTCTCCCCGTGGCTGGTGACGTTCTTCTTGCCAGTGTCGTAGGAGTCGATCAGCCCGCCCTTGCCGTAGACGTCGAAGCGGGCGTGGATGCCCTCGGTGACGGCGCGCTCCAGCACGTCGCTGTTGCGGTCCAGGGAGGCCTGCAGCTGCTGCATCTGTTCTGTGCCGAGGCCTGACTCCGTGCCGTCGTCCAGCACGCTGTCGACCTCCTCGAAGTCGTCGAGGTTGCCCTCGGCGAAGGTGCGCACGCCCCTGCCCGTGCGGCGGCGCGCGGCGGAGAGGCGGCCGCCGTTGTAGAGCGTCTGGATGTCCTGCCAGATCTGCGGCTCGTTCAGGCGGATATTGCGGGTGGTGTGGGCGTCGATGATCGCCTCCTGGCCCTTCTCGCCGACAAGGTGGAACTCCGGGCCGCTGGTGATGTGGGTCCTGGCGTTCCTGCCCGTGTACTTCGCGCGGTAGGTACGGCCGTCGGCGCCGTCCACGTTGTAGGAGCGTCCCGGGGTTAGGGAATCGGGGTCGGTGAGCTCGTTGACGTTACCCTCGGCGTAGGTCATCATGCCGGTGGCAAGGCGTCCTGCGGAGGCGGAGGCGCCGGTGACCTTCTGGATCTCGGCCTTTCCCTTGGCGACCTTCGAGGCTGCCATGCCCATCAGTCCGCCGATCACGGCCGTGAGGGCGGCGAAGATGGCGGCGCCGGCGATCGGGTTGATTTCGACGCACTTTCCGAAGATGAGCGGGAACAGGGATACTGTTTTACTGTTATTTTCCGTATTGGCAGCTGTCAGCGCTGCGATGGCTGCGTTACCTGCAGCCTGCAGTCCTATCATCTCGAACTTCTGCGTAGCCGACAGGTTGTCGTTCGACATGGCCTGGTAGGCGGCTCCGTAGAGGTTGCAGGCGGACGTCAGGTGAGCATAGAGGCTGTTGCCGCTGTTCTCGATCTTCTTGTTGGCCTGCGTAGTGGTGGTCTGCTGCTGCTTGCTGTTGTCGACGACGGACTGCGTGACCTCCTTCTGGCCCTCCTTCTGCGCCTCCACGTCCGCCTTGATCAGCTCCTTCTTCTTCTCGAGCTCTACCTCGCTTGTCGCAAACGGTGATGTCACGGCGCTCGGCAGGTCCTGCACGGCGTCGCCGACCTCCTGCATCTTCGTGATGCTGTACTCGGCATGGCTGTCAAGCAGCTCCTGGTCCCACTCCTTCATCTTCTCCTTCTCCTCCTCGGTGGTGGGCCATCCCCATCCGGGAAGACCGGCATTCTGCTCCTGCTTCTCGGCAGGCTCGGCCGGGGCGACGGGAGAGAGGATCTTGCCTTCGGCATCAACGGCGAATCCCTCTTCGTTACGGGCAAAGTCTTCACCAGCGCCTACGCCAAGCGCGGCGGCCAGTGCATACAGCGCGGCCGTGTTGTCGTACAGGGCGCTGGTGTTCGCATCGACGGCCTCGTTCTGGAGCATGGCGTTGATCTGGTCGGTGATCATGTCCGACATCTTCATGTTGATGTCGTCCATCACCTTCTTCCATGCGTCAGCGCGGGCGTTCTGCAGCTCTATCTGGTGCTGGCGCTCCAGGGCTTCGCGCTGGTCGAGCCACTCGTAGTGCGCCTTTGCCTCGTCTGTACCCTCGTTCTCGATGACGATGTACGTGCCTGCGCCGGGGCCTCCCTTGCCGGTGAGGTTCATCTTGGCCAGCTCGTTGTAGTACTCGCGGTTGCCGGCGCTTTCCGCCTCGAAGACGCCCTGCACGCTCGACGCGATCAGGTCGCCCCACTCCTTCAGCTGCTGATAGAGACGTGCCTGAGACTCCTCGGTTTTGGCAATGATCTCCTCCTGCAGCTTCAGCTCCTCGGTCTGCTCCTTCGTCGTGGCCAGACGGAGCGACATCTCGGCATGCTCCTTGTCCTGGCGCACGCGGCTCGCCTCCTCGATCTTGCCCTGACGCTCCAGCTCGTCGGCCTGCCGTTTTAGGTCGTCGATTCGCTGCTTGCCCTGCTTTTGCATCAGGTTATAGTAGTGGGTCTGCATCGTCAACTGCAGCTGCATCTGCTTGATGGCGAGCTTGTCTGCGACGCGATCGCTGGTGGCACCTGCGCCTATCATCGAGTTGGCACGGCTGACGCGTCCCTGCTCGATGCCGAGCTGGGCTATCGCCTGCTCGAAGGCGTCCTTGACGGTGGTCTTGCCGTCGCCGCCGGGCATGAGGATGTTGTTCCACATGATCTCGGCCTGCTTCTTCATCAGCGAGGCCTCCTTCTTGATGGCCTCCTGGATGGCGTCGTAGGTGGAGCGGAGCTGGGCCATCATGCCCTCGCGCATCTCGGGGCTCTGCTTCAGCTGCTCGGCCCAGGCCGTCATTCCCTTGGCGGCCATGTTGCTCATGACCTGCTCAACGGTCGTCGAGTAGGCGTGCTCGGCCTCGCCCAGCAGGAACGTGGTGCGCCTGACCTCCTCCTCGGCCTGGCGGCGGTTGAAGTCGGTCATATCCTTGCCGGCCTTCATCAGCTCGTTGTACTCGTCCCGCATGTCGGCCGTCAGGATGTCCATCGTCACGAGGTTCTCGCGGAGGTTCTTGGTGATGCCGTTGAAGGGTCGCTCCTTGTCGATGATGTCCTGGATGGCCTTCAGGTGCTGGTGCAGCGCCATCTGCTGCTTGTTGTAGTCCTTCTGGGAGCCCAGGTCGAGGTCGCCCTGGAACTTGCGGTACTCCTTGGCGCCCTGCGCGTTGGCGTCGCGGATGGCCTTGCTGAACTCCACGGTCTTGTCGATGGTAGCCTTGATGAACTTCACGTCGTCGCCGGTGCGCTCGGCGATGATGCTGTGGATGGCGTCCTGCTCGTCCTGCGTCACCTGCTTGGCCTTGGCAGAGTACATGATCTGCAGCTCGGCGCGGCGCTGGCGCCACTCCATCTCGTTGGCGAGCGTGCGGTTGCGGACCTCGGCCTCGGTCAGACCCTCCTCGTTGCCGGCCTCCTGGATGTGCGTCTTGCGCTCGGTGTAGTAGGCATCGAGCTCCTCCAGGTACGCCTTCATTTCGTCCTGCAGGCGCTTGCGGCGTGCCTTCTGCTTTTTGGGGTCCATCCAGTCGCCGGTGTTCGTCAGGTGGCGGGCGTGCAGCTCGTCCTGGATCTTCAGGCGCTCGGTGTTGTACCACTCGATGACGGTGCGCATGTCGGAGGACATGCCGTTCTCGATGGCCTTCTTCAGGGCGGCATCCTCGCCGAGCACGCTCTGCACGTCGGAGTCGGTCTGGATGGCGTTCACGAAGTCCTTCATCTGCTTGCGGCGGTTGACGAGCGCCGTAGCGGTCATGTCCTTATAAGCGGTAGAGTCGGAAGGCAGCGCGCTTCCCCATGGATTTTTGTCGCTTTCGCCTCCGTTGGAGAAGTCCTGTCCGGTAATCTTCGACTCGGCCCGCTCCATGGCGTCAACGGTGCGGATGGCCTCTCCGGCCACATTACGAAGACCCTTCTCGTAAGTCTTCATATTCTCTATCTGACGGTCGAACACCGCCTTCCTGGCATCGCCCTCGAAATAATTAGCATTATTGGCGACGGCATTGGCATACGCCCTCTGCTGCTTATATACCTCCACGGCCAGCTTTTCCTTCTCATCGCCCTCCGCCTTGCGGTATTCTGCCAGAAGCTGCTTCCAGTCGCCCATGATGGCGTTCAGGGCTGCTACTGCTTTCTCGCGGGAATCCTTGCGGGCGACGTTAGCCCTCGCCTCAAAGCGGTTCATCACAATATCCTCCTGCTTGTTGTATTCCTCGATGGACTTGCGGTAACCCTCGAACGTGTCCATATATGATTCGGCCACGTCTTCCTGAATCTTGTTGTCTTTCAGAATCTTCTTTACAGCCAACTGATACTTTTTACTATCGTTGGCGTACTTCTGGGCAGCCTCGCTGATGGCGACGGAAACCTTTGCGGCACGATTATAGTCTTTTCCGAAGAAAGTCTGCAGAGTCTGCTCAACGCTCGAAGCCTTCTTATTCACGTCACCGCCGTACTCCTGCTCGACATTGCCCAGCGCCGCCTCCCGCTGTTTCAGCGTGATGGTCTCACGCAACTTTGCGTTGATCAGTTCACGCGCTTTGGCCAGTTGCAAGGCACTCGATGTCTCAGACAACATATATCCAAGATACTGTCCATACTTCGAGTTGATGTCGCGTATGGCAGCGGCGTGGTCGGCGCTGGCCTTCTTCAGTTTGTTCTCGGCGTCTGTGGTGTCCTCATTGGCCTTTCTTACCTCCTCGAGCCGGCTCTTCGCATTGCCGAGTTCGGCATTGGTCTTGGCGACGGTACGGAACAATCCGTCAACGGTCTTTGTCTGTTGCAGCACCTCGGCGTCGAGTTTTGCCATCTCGTTAGCCACGGTAGCCGCACGCTCCGACATTTCCTTCAGCTTGTATATCAGCATGCCGAGGGCCGCGACGACGGCAATAATCCAGTTAGTCCACTGTGCTGCAGTCATCGCCTTCATCTTCACTATAACCTTGTCGAGTGATCCGTCGAAGTCCTTGCAGAGTGCCGTTATCTTGGTGAAGCCCGCAGCGAGCATACCCCACAGGGCTGCACCGGCATTGACCTTCAGCAGTCCGACGAGCGTGAGGATTGAGAAGAGCGCAGCAGACAATCCACTCCTGCCTACCAGTAGGTCAACCAGCCATCGAACTCCGTCGATGGCCGACCCCAGCCACGACTGCATGGTGTCGCTGACGAAGGCCTCTTCTATCTGGTTCTTCAGGCGTTCCCATTTGGCGGCGGTGGTCTCATTCATTCGGTCAAACTCCATTTGAATGGCGGTGTTCTCCTCATAAGCCTGGCTGGCCAGGCCAAGTTGTCTTCGTAACTCATCGACGTTCTGCGAGAGACCGGCGAACACGATACCTGCACGTGCTCCCTGCTGGTTCAGGTCCTTCATGATCTCCTGCATACCGCCCATACCCAGCATCTTCTCAATCGAGTCGGCATCCATGCCCTGATCCTTCATGCGCTGCAGGATCATCAGAACCGCCTCCATGCCACGGCCTGCATCGAACAGGCTTCGCACGGCCTCTGGCGAAACGCCGATGGCCTGCGACAGCTCAAAAGCATTGCGGCGGATAGCTGGGATCATACGTGACAGGGCCGTAGCCGACATCTCGATACGGAGACCAAGGCTACTGATAGTCGAACCCAGAGCGGATACCTGGTCAATGGATATCCCACTCTGAGCGCCGACTGCTCCAACACGTTTCACAAAATCAGTAATTTCTGGTGCTGTAGATGCACTGTTGGCACGCAGACGGTCGATGGTAGATGCAATCTTCTCCATGGCCACAGCCGTAGCGCTGCTTCCGTCAATCAGTCCTTCCTGCATCTCTTTGCGTATCTTGTCAACCTCGCCCGTTGCGATGGCCACACGCATCATTTCCGTGGCTGCCTCCTTACCCATTTCAGGCAGGGCAATCATTAGTTTGTTTGCTGCCTCGGTAAATCCTTGTATATCTTCTTCCGTCTTTAAACCCAGCTGACCGGCTGCTGCCGATATCTCCATGAGCTGTGTCAGCGGTGTGCGTACGTCGAGTTTTGCCAGATTAACACTCAGTCTGCCAACCGCCTCAGAGCTCAGATTCGTGGTCTTCTGAACCTCACCCATCTTGTCGGAGAGCTCCATCATATCGCCGAACGTGGCGGTGAGTTTTTGCATGGCGGCTGCCGCGCCGACATACAGTGTGATATATGTCTTCAGACGGCTCCACGCCTTCTCAAAGGCCGTGGCTGAACCCTTGGCGGTATTGGCCAGTTGCTTCTGTGCAAAGTCGGCACGTTTTGTGTCTTCCGTGAGTTCCTTTAACGCGCTGTCATTTGCCTTCAGCGCCTGCTCCAGCCCTTTGAGCCTATGCTTGGTGTTTTCGTTACTGCCAGCCTCTTCGATGAGTCTCCTCAGACGATCGGACCGCTGGGCCATCACGTCAATCTCGGCCCTCGCCCTGGAGACGGCATTCTTTAATGTATCAACACTCTTCACCGCCGTCGGGTTCTTTAAGACTTCCTGCGTTTTCTGCGCAGAGATCCCGGCGCCTGCCATCTCGGCCTTGACACGGGCAAGGGCCATGCGCAGACGTTCATATTTCGGCGTACCCTTGTCGGTGGTGGCCATCGCCTGCTCGATGGACTTCTGAGCTTTTTGGAGTTCATCCGCACTGCCGCTAAAAGAGAACTTCTTCAACTCATCGTTGACCGCGTTTATATCAGACTTGTAGGCCTTATAAGCATCACTTCCTTTGTCTAAATTAGTTATAATATCTTCTAACAACCTCTTCTCTTTTTTCAGGCTCTCTACGTAATCCGCATCGTCCTTAGTCATACCACGAGCCGTCTTGCCTGCATTGGCAGATAACCCTAAAGCCTTTGAGAGTTCCATTACCTCTTCTGTGGATGTAGTAGCAGTCTTTCCCGTCTTGGCCAAATAGCTATCAATCTCCTGAATAACTAAAGCCTGATCTTTCTGCGGCAGCGAGTCCCGGTATTTCTTCAATGCCTCTGCCTGCTGTCTTATGTCGTTGGCGGAGGCATTGCTGGTGTCGCCTCGGAAGAAAGACAAGGCAGACTCTCCTTCAGTCTGAATTTTCTTGTCTGCGCGGCGCTGAATTTCTTCCTGGACCGTTTTGAGATTCTTGCGATAGGTTTCAAGGTTTTTGTTCGCATTCTTAGGATCGTCAATCAGCTGCTGCCAGTAACGCTCGTTTGCTTTTAGGGCAGCGTCCGACATGGTGTCTCGCAACTTGTTGAACTGATCAGCCATCAGCTTTACCGTCTGAGACTCGCGCTGTGCCGTTCGTTCAGCCTCGATGCCGTACTGCTTCAAGTGCTCCTCTGCGGCAACGATATCCTTGGCGAGAACCTTAGCTGCAGGGTCGGCGGTCTTGTAAGTCTGTATGAGTTGCTTTCCTGCCTCGATAGCCTCGCGTATCTGCGCTTCGCTGTACTGTCCGAGATTGTCATTACCGAGTATGCCGACTTTGCTTTTGGCTTGCAACTTGGCACGCTCCCCCTCTTCAGCAACAACTTTGTCCAATTCTGCCTTGTAGGTGGCGAGTTCAGTGCTACCCTTGTCAGCGCCGGCCACCATCGCCTCCCAATACTTCTTTACTTCCGCAAGTCCGGAAGCGGAGAGCGTGTTGAGCGACTGCATCTGGGTAGAAACCCTGTCCATCGCCTCGTTTTTTGAAAGATTGTCGAGGTAGGCTCTGCCCTGCTCGACCATCTTATTGTATTGGTGCCAGATAGGGATACCTTTTGTTACACTGTCGCGCAATTTCTCCATCTCCTGTACGGCATTGCGGACTTCTGCGACACCGTACTTGCCAGGATCGCCAAGAATTTCTCCGAACGACGTCACCTTTCGGCTGCGCTCTTGTCCCTCTATTTTCTTCAGGGCGGCAGCAGCCTTGTTGAAAGCGTCAGTTCCCCGCTCAGCGCCGTTCTTTTGCGCCTCCCAGTATCTATGGGACTCTGCCAAAGCATCGGCTGAAATGGACGACAAAGAACGGAGTCGTTTATTCATCGTAATCTGCAGTTGCTTCTCGGCTTCCTCCTGCGTCTTGATTTGTGCTGTCTCCTTGGCGGCGGCACGGGCTGCCTCGATGCCGTATTCCTTCAGGTGCTGCTCGGCACGGACGATATTGTCGGCCAGAGCCTTCGCCTCTGGGCTGGCGGTCTTGTAAGTCTGTATGAGCTCACGGGCTGACTGGATGGCGGCGCGTATCTGCTCCTCGCTGTACTTGCCCAGGTTCTTGTCGCTCAGCAGGGCGGTGGCCTGTGCCTGCTCCTGCTGGCGGATGCTGGCCACGTAGGTCTGTATCTCCTTCAACTGGGCGGCATACTGTTTGTACTCGTCAGTTCCTTTGGGGATGAGCGACAGGATTTCCTTCAATCCCTTCTGTTCCTTTTCGAGCGTGGCTTCTGCAACCACGCCGCCGTTCTTCAGTGTCTCGATGACCTTCTGCGTGTCGCGGTCAAGGTTGTTCAGCTGTTTGCGGCTCTCCTCGATGACGATGTTCAGTTCGCGCTGCATCTTCAGACTTTCCTCGTCGTCGCCACGGACGGAGCGCTTGCGACTCTCGGCGGCATTGATGGCGCCTTTGAGCTCGGCACGGCTACTCTTTTCAATCTCGCCTAAAGTGATGTTCTTTACTACCGATTCAAGAGCGGTAGCTCCCTTCATCAGTTCGCGGATGGCAGCCTCGAAGCCACGAGCCTCCTTAGTGGCAGACTTCAGACGGTCTGCCACATTAAACTCCACACCATTGGCATCCTTTAATTTCTTTATGCCATGATCGAGGGCGTCCTGCATCTCATTGACGGTCTTCCTCGCCTCTGCGGCACTTGCCCTCAGCGAGTCCAAGGCAACGTTCGCGCCTTTTGCGTCAGCACGGAACTGGATGGTTGCTAAAGCTATCTTGTTGCTCATAGTTGTATGTTGAATATGTGTTGTTTCTATCTTCTACGCGACATCATCAGCCGGTTGATCTCCTCGTAGTTCTCGCGGTTGGCGCCGGCGGCATAGACGAGGAATCCAAGGCCTATGAACGAGAAGTGATCTACGATCAGGCGTTCAAACCTTCTGGCCTGCTTTCGCATCTCGGCAGTACTGTGCGGCTTAGCCTTGCGCTTGCGGCCACGAACAGGGATTGGTTTCCATGCCCGCTGCTGAATCGGGTCGACGGGGGTGTACGGATTGTTCTTTCCAACGGCGAGCTCGACGAACTGGCCGTACTTCATATAAGTCTCCTGGAATACCTCTGCGTCTCCGCCGCTGTCAGACCATGCCTTCCATCCGATACTGCGCAAGAGTTTACCAGACTGTATGGCGGTGAGTCGCTTTATATTCTTTTTCGAGTCAGTTAAGCCGTGCTTCAGGAAGTTGCGGATGTACTGCATCACCCGCTCGTCGCGCCAGTCAAACTTAGTGGCATATATCTCATCTGCGAACGGGTCTCTCTCCCTCCATTTCTCGTCTGCCATATTGCTTTTTTACCCGAAAAATAGTATGCTGCAACGCAGAAATCAAGGGCATAGAAGGTCATAATAAAAGCACGGGGACTTCACAGTCACCGTGCCAGAATCTCGAAATCAAAAAAATCCAAAAATTACGCTATGATCATATCTACGAGTGAAAATATAATATATGTCAGGTCATTGTTCATTCCTCCCCTTTTTTGCCTCGTCGCCTGCGGTGTTCATCTGCTTGACGAGCACCTCTGCCAGTGCGTGCTGCCAGCGGGCCTTCAGGTTTCCCCTCTCCCGCTCCACAATATCGGTGTAGCGGTACAGCCCGCGCTCCAGCTCGTTGAGCTTCCCCGCGTCAGCCTTCGGCAGCTCCTGCTCGCAGTAGGCCACGTACCGCATGGCCATGTGCGCCTCCGCCAGGTGCGCCTCGCGGATCCTGTCGGAAAGCGAGCGGTAGTATTCCGGCGTACCTTCCCCGGGCTCGTCCTTCCCTTTCTTTGCGTCCGCCTTCTTCCTCCCGTCCGGCGAGGACAGCGACTCCAGCAGCGCCTGCGCCGCCAGCTCCGCGTCGTCGGGCTCCGGCGTGAGCACGGTATGGCAGCCCTCGATCCTGAGCGGCTTCGGCTCCCTGGCCTTACCTTTCTTTATATATTTAAGGAAGTTCACGGCCGCAAAGTTACAACAAAAATCGGACTCAATACAATGTTTTTCAGATTTTTAACGCTTAAAAGTTGCAGGATTCGGAGAATCGTCGTACCTTTGCCGCCGTCAGAACATCAAGAGGGGGCACATTGAGAAGTATCAAAGCGGCAGCCCCACACACGGAAGGCCGCTATTTTTATGTGCCTGTGCCATAGCTATTACTGATCATCACAACGGCGGCGTACGAGTCGGGCGGTGGCGACACCCCCGGAGGCATCTCCCTCTTGAAGGCCTTGACAGCTCGTACCGCAGCCGTTTTTATATTATTACGGATTATGGCAAAGTTTATCATTGAGGTGGATGACGAGTACATCCGCGAGAAGACAAGCCCGGAGGCGAACAAGGAGAAGTTCAACCCCAACGCGTCCGGCAGCGATGTGATGAAGGCGATGTTCGACATGATCGCCTTCACGGGTATCTGGAAGAGGATCGAGAACGGCGAGACGGAGTTCCTGGTGACACGTGACATGATGCCGGACGACAACCGCCGCGAGTTCTGGGACCGCAACATCGCCGACGTGCTGATGCTTACCTTTATGGCCGAGAAGGAAGAGAAGGAGGAACAGCAGCCATGAACAGGCAGATAGAGCTGATGAACGAGCAGTTCCGAAGCCGGCCGGTGGACATCGCCGCGCTGGAGGCGACGCAGCGGAACGCGCGCCGGACGGTGATAGACCCCGACAGGGTGGACACGGCGAGGGCGGCCGAGCTGACCGGCATGCTGACCAGGGTCAAGGACCCTGGCCTCGGGAAGCTCATAACGCCGGTGCCGTACGCCGAGATAGCCGGCGACACGGAGGCGACGCTGAACGTCGTGATGCACGCCCTGGGGCTCTACACGTTCCCCACGACGGAGCTGACGGACTGGCTGCGCTCCCAGATCGACGACGACCCCGACTACGAGCCGCACACGGCGATAGAGATATGCTGCGGGACGGGCTGGCTGGGGCGGACGCTGGGCATACCGACGACCGACAGCCGCATGCAGGAGCGCGACGACATCCGTCGGGCCTACATCGCCAACGGCACGATGCCGATATCATACCCGCCGGACGTGGAGACGCTCGACGCCGTGTCGGCCGTCAGGAAGTACTCGCCGGAGTACGTGATAGCATCCTACTGCACGCACCTGTACGGCACGGGCAACCTGAAGAGCGGCAACGCCTTCGGCGTGGACACGCGCTGGATACGCTCGCACTGCCGCCGCTTCTACCACATCGGAAACGACGACATACACGGACGCGACCCGATCATGAGGATGCCGCACAAGCGCCTGCAGTTCGACTGGCTCGTCACCAGAGGCGACGCCTCGAAGGCCAGGATATACGTCTGGGAGAACAGGGACTATTGAGGAAACAGCGTACATAACTTAAAACAGGAAAGACATGAAGGCAAGCGAACTGATGATAGGCGACTGGGTGATAGTCGACCACTGCTCCTCGAGGCTCGAGCCCTGCTACGGGCAGGTGACGGGCATCGACAAGGACGGCGAGGACGTACACACGACGGAGGGAATGGTAGACGCCAGCCTGCTGAAGCCCGTGCCGCTGACGCCAGAGATCCTGGAGCGGAACGGCTTCGAGGCGGAGCGCAACGTCGGCTACGTGTATAATGACTGGAACGAGACGGAGGTCATCTTCGACACGTTCGACCACAGGCTGCGCATACTGTACAGGCGCGACGTGGTGCTGGACATCGAGGAGTGGGACTTCCCCGTGCACATGCTGCAGCACACCCTAAGGCTCTGCGGCGTGGACAAGGAGATAAAGCTGGAGGACCGCCCATGAAGGACTGCAACGTCATTACGGACATGATGGCCGAGAAGCTGCAGCAGCTCCTGACGACGCCCGGCACGACGGTCGCGGAGATCGTCAACACCGCAGGCCAGTACTGCCGCATCGCATACTCCACGGGTAGGACTGACACGGCCAAGCGGATAGAGAACGTCATCGGCGACTTCGGGGAGGCCGGCCTGTGGCTGCCCGCCGACAGTTACGTCACAGTATTCCAGAATGTGATAGCAGAGATTCAGAAAGTAGACCCGGAATATCGTAACAATAAAAAGGAATAGCATTATGGAGACATTGATTATCATTCTGATCGTGGTGATGATAGCACAGACGTGCGTCTTCATCTACGGCAACTTCTTCGACATCTCGAGGAACCGGGAGTCGAGTGCGAACATGGAGGTTGTGAAGGGCGCCCAGGCGAACTTCCTCGACGAGAAGGACGCCTTCAAGAAGAACCTGGATGCGAAGGACCATGTCATCGAGAAGTGGGTCGAGCGCGCCGGAAAGCTCGAGTTCGAGCTGGAGGAACTGCGCAAGGTGAACGGCCTCTTGAAGAACCGTACGGCCAACATCGAGGGCCTGAAGGACTCGTTCAACCAGCAGGCGGAGTACCTGTGGGAGAAGGACGCCCTGGCGTGGGAGGTAGACGACCGCACGCAGGTGCGATGCTTCGTGGAGGGCATGAAGGCCGGCGCGGAGTGGATATGCGGGGCCGTAGGCGTGGACGTGAGGTTCGAGATAGACGGGCGCTTCGACGCGGAGACCTTCAAGCCGAAGACCCCCGTCGGACGCTGCGACGATCCGTCGGACGGCAGGAACACAACAGGGAAAAGAAAACCGAGGAAGAATGGAAAAGGAGATCAAAAGAAAATTTGACCAAGTCCAGGAGATACTGGACTCGCTGCAGGGCGACGGAGCCACCTGCCTGTTCATCGGGCACGAGGGGAACCACTTCGTCATCAGCGGCAGCGTCGCCAACATAACGGCGCAGATGCTCTTCGCAATGATGCGCTACCCCGTCGTCAGGGACATCGTCAAGACGTGCGCGGAGCGCTTCGACGAGCTGAACGGGAAGTTCGGTGGGAACGCCAGGGGCACCACGATGGAGCACCTGATCGAGGTGAACTCAGGGAACAAGGGTAACTAACGATAATGGAAAGCGTATGAGGGAGATTACCATCAACATCAAGTACGACGTCGGGGACAAGGTGTGGATCATGCTGAACGACTACCCCACCTGCCTGAAGATAGCGAAGATCGAAGTCATGGGCGGCCATGAGGACAAGAACGGCGCCTCCGGGAATCTCGGCAGAGTGTCGTACTACCTGTCCAACGACCAGTGGAAGTCCTACAGCGAGGAGCAGCTGTGCGACACGTTCGAGGAGCTCCGCGACAAGGTCTTCTCGGAAGACATGAGGCTGAACATTGAAGGAGACGGGGAGGACTGACGATGGCGGACTACGACGTACTGGACATAGCGGTGCAGCTGCGGGACGCGCAGCGGAGCCTAAGGACGCTCTTCCCCGACTACGAGGAGAAGGCGGAGCCGTGCCGTGATCTGCTGCGAAGGATCATGGCCGACCAGAAGACGGACAAGGTGCTGGTGGCGCTGACGCATGCGCTGCAGGCGGTGGTCGACGCCAACGGCGGGGAATACGGCGACACCCATAGGATACAGGTGCACAGCCTGTGGCTGACGGCCGCCGCGAAGGACCTGCTCGACGAGCAGCACACCGAGACGGTGGCGGGAAAGATTGTTGAACTACTGAAATAAGCCGGTTGATAACTATGAGACAGATAGAACTACTTTACATTGACCTCTTCTGCGGGGCTGGCGGCACGTCGTCAGGCGTGGAGTGCGCCGAGGTGGACGGCAGGAAGTGCGCCGAGGTGATAGCGTGCGTCAACCATGACGAGAACGCCATCAAGAGCCATGCGGCGAACCACCCCAAGACGATGCACTTCACCGAGGACATCCGCACGCTGGACCTGGCACCGCTGGTCCGTCACCTGCAGAAGATGAAGCGCAGGCACCCACGGGCGAAGGTGGTGCTGTGGGCCTCGCTGGAATGCACGAACTTCTCGAAGGCGAAAGGCGGTCAGCCCCGCGATGCCGACAGCCGCACATTGGCCGAGCACCTGTTCCGCTACATCGAGGCCATCGACCCCGACTATATCCAGATAGAGAACGTGGAGGAGTTCATGTGTTGGGGCGACCTCGACGAGAACGGACACCCCATCTCCCGCTTCGAGGGACGCAGTTACATAAAGTGGGTGAAGCACGTGACGGACTACGGCTACGACTACGACTGGCGCCTGCTGAACGCTGCCGACTTCGGGGCCTACACCTCGCGCAAGCGTTTCTTCGGGCAGTTCGCCAGGAAGGGCCTGCCGATAGCGTTCCCTATGCAGACGCATGCAAAGTCTGACGTGTCTATTGCCTCGCAACTTTACGGCAACCTGTTCCCCGGACAGTATCAGCCGTGGAAGCCCGTGCGCGACGTGCTCGACCTGGAGGACGAGGGCGAAAGCATCTTTGCGAAGAAGAAGCCGCTGTGCGAGAAGACGCTGGAGCGCATCTATGCCGGACTCATCAAGTTCGTGGCAGGCGGCAAGGAGAACTTCCTGGTGAAGTGGAACTCAATGAAAGACGGCCGTTACCGTGCGCCGTCCGTCGACGAGCCGTGCCCCACCCTGCCGTGCCGCAACACCATCGGCGTGGTCAAGGCACAGTTCCTCTCCAAGCAGTTCAGCGGAGACCCGATGTCGAAGAACCAGGGTATCGACCGTCCTGCAGGCACCGTCACCTGTAAGGATCATCATGCCTTTGTCACCGCCTACTACGGTAATGGCTTCAATCAGTCTGTCGATGAACCTGCACCGACGGTCACGACCAAAGACCGCATAGCACTGGTGGCAACGCAGTTCCTCGACAACCAGTACGGCAAGAGCAAGCCTACAAGCATAGAGGCACCTGCGCCGACGTTGCTCAACAACCCGAAGCAGAAGGTGGTGTCGGCACAGTACTTGATGAACCCCTACTCCTTCAAGAGCGACGGCGGCAGCATCGACAAACCCTGCTTTACGCTGATTGCCCGCATGGACAAGATGCCGCCCTATCTGGTGAGCACCGAGCAGGGCGTGGGCATCGCCATCTACGAGGATGACAGCCCCATGACCCGCAAGGTGAAGGAGTTCATGGCCATGTACGGCATCGTCGACATCAAGATGCGGATGCTGAAGATCGTCGAGCTGAAGCGCATCATGGGTTTCCCGTCGGATTACATTCTCATCGGCACGCAGGCCGAGCAGAAGAAGTTCATAGGAAACGCCGTGGAGGTGAGAATGAGCCGTGCGCTCTGCGAGGCCCTGGCAAGGAAACTAATTGAGAAAGCAGCATAGGATTATGGAAAAGCCGAAGATTACGAGCAGCGCCGACGCGATGCGCTGGAATGCGGACGTGGAGCGCCGCCGCAGGGAGCACCACGAGAGCCGCTGTGCCGAGGATCCCATCTACAAGCGCGCCTACGAGCGTCAGCAGGAGACGGTCGGGAAGATGCGTAAGATGAACGCCGTGGACATGCTGCGCCTGAGGGACGCCCTGGACGGAGGGGATACCAAGCTGCAGCAGAAGACACCGGAGAAGGCGCCGGAACCGCCTACGGAAGATGTCCGTGCCGCCATCAGGGAGCTGTCGGAGTCCCTCGGGATGCCGGCAGGATCGGACACGGCGGGCAACATGCTGGTCTTCGCCGCGCTGGCGATGGTGTTCGGTGATACGGACATGGAAGAGCGCCTGAGGGAGCTGGAGGAGGAACGCCCCTATGCCGAGGAGATCAGGAAGGCCGACGAGGCGTTCGACAGCGAGATCATCCGCCTGGGCGGGTTCGTGTGGTGAGAAACGACAGGAGGAACGGACGGATGAAGGAGATACCCGCTTACTACCGGAAGAAGGTGTGCCAGATGAAGGACTGCCGGCACGGCGACTGGGTCTACGACGACGAGGGACGCCTGTGCTTCGTCGAGATAACGGAACAGGGCGACGGACCGGAAGACCGGTATTACTCGCTCCACAGCTTCGAGATTGAGACGGTCGTCTTCGCCGACAAGGAGGTGTACCCACTGTCGCTGACGACGATGGCGATAGCCCATGACATGGAAGCCATTCGCAACAAATACCACGAGGCGGGCGTCATGTGCCCGGAGGCTTCGCGGGAGCTCAGTGAGGACATGCACGAACTCATGCTCGTCGACGACGCCGCCGACGACTGCAGGGAGCAGTACAGAAGGATATGGAAAAGGGTGTACGACCGCTTCACAGACCGGATGGCGGAGTCCTGTATGCAGCTGATGGAAAGGGAGGAACAGAATTAGAAAGGAGAGCGATATGGACAATATGGTCATTTTCATGGTGTTTTATGCCGCAGGCGGTTTCCTGACGGTATTTTTAGAGAGGAAGTTAGAGGATGAAGGCGCCGGGCTTTTCGGCGCGGCCGAAAAGATGCGGCGATGGCTCCGCGTCACCGTCCGGGTGGCCTTCCTGCTGCTATGGCCGATACCGTCGGCCATCTTCCTGGTAGCGTTCTTCGCGTGTGCGGCATTCTCCATCCTGAGGTATCTGGTGAGATTAATAATAGAATGACAAAATAGAATAATTATATGAACAACAACGACTTTAAACCCATCTGCATGGCAGAGGACTACTGGGCGAACTCGCCTCTGTCTGTGGCGCGATACTACGGTCAGATCAAGGCCAACGGACATGTGTATATGATCGTCAACAAGGAAGGTAAGGACATCTTCGAACTCAGCGTAGAGGCGGAGAAAGCCGGACGTGAGAAGGCCATCGAGCCGGGAGAGCCTGCGGACCTCTGCCGCGAGGACTTCGTCAGGTTCTACCGCAAGCTCGGACGCGACAGGTTCCTGAAGGTGCTGGAGGATAACCCCCACTCCACCGACAGTGAACTGAAGAGTCTGATGCGGAAGGCGGCAGGCGAGCCGGCGGGCGACTTCCAGAGGATCGTGACAACGGAGGAAAAGAAGGAGGAATAGGATATGAGGATTGATTTCTACAGGGAACTGGGAGAGGAGCTAAGGAAGCGCGGCTTTTGGATAATTGTCACGGAATGCCAGCATGACATCTACCCGCAAAGCTACCCCATCAACGGCGTGAAGGACCCTGAGAGGTATGCGGAACACCTGCGGGAGAACTACACGTTCGCCGCCGTGAAGAACGTCTCGTTTGAGATCGGCGGGGAGAGCGTCACGGGATTCTACGAGATACTCGGCGGATCGCGGGCATGCTGGCCGTTCCCGACCATCTTCATCAACCTGAAGCACCGTGACCGGTTATACAAGGTGGCATACCAGTGCAGCGACATCGGGTTCCATACCGAGAGGGGCGGCTGCGAGGCGGCCGTGGAATATGTCGTGGAGAGCATCAGGTACCTCACCTCGAGGCTGGCGGACGTGCTGTGCGAGTGGACCTGCGAGGGGACGTTCCCGACACACAGGTTCGCGGAAGGATCCGATGAACTGATAATGAGATAAACTTAGTCGATATGAAGAAGGTGTACACGATAGAGGAAAGGGTGTTGAACGGCACGGTGACGGTGCGTTCAGAAGTGTCATGCTTCGCAAGCAGTGAGCTGGCAGAGCAGGTCCGCCGGGCGGCCATGGAACAGAACGGCTTCCAGGACCCGTCGGGCCTGAAGTACTTCTGCAGCGAGGTAAAGGAGACGGTCGTCTACGAGACGGCGGAAGAGGTGCCGCTGCTGAACCCGCCGGCCGACCCCTGCGAGATGGTGCGGGAGACGGCAATCCATGACGGCTTCGTCAGGTGGATGCCAGGATATATGATACGCAACAGGTGGGACGGTCGGCTGGCGATCGTGGAGTACGACTATGCGCTGGCATTCTGGGGAAATAACTACAAGAGCCTGAGCATCTGCGAGCTCGGACCGGAAGGGGACATCACACATTCCTGGGCATGGGCACAGTATGACGACTACGAGCTCGTGGACGACACCCACGCCGAGGAGAATATCGCGAAGGTCAGGGCGTACAATGCCGGCAAGGAGCCGCCGTACTTCCTGAGCAGGGAGGTGAGCATGCTGTATTACGGCAAGGAGTCGTCCGAGCCGCCGCCTGGGAGATAAAAAGCACGGGAGGCTTCACAGCCGCCCGTGCCACAAACAATTGGTTATTCATTCAATATAACTAAACTAACTTCAAAAATAAGGTATCATTTCATTGGCATTCTCCTATTGTTATGCGCCCTCGCCAGAGATGGTCTCAACGGTGCCCGTCTTGGAGTTGTCGAGCGTTGTGAGCGTCTGCTGGGCGATGTGGAACTCGGCATGCTCGTCCCAGCGGTTGAACTTCACGATAGTGTTCAGGAACTGAAGGTACAGGCGCTGCTTCACGTTGAGCTGCTGCTGCTTCAGCAGGTGCATCTCCCTGAGAGCCGTGCCGCCGTTGGAGGCCGCCACCATAGGCACGCCAACGAGGCGCGGGTCCACCTGCAGGGCCAGGAAGATTGGGCTGGTGGACAGCTCGAGCTCTTCCTTGCCGGCGGATACCTCGTCCTTCACCGAGTCGGCCACGTCGACGATCTTCACGTTGTAGTGCTCCTCGCCCTTCTGGTCGGTCCACATCCACTGGCGCATCATCTTTCCGTGGTTCTCGCGGCGCTGCAGGAAGCTCTCCATGGAGGCCTCCAGCTCGTCGATGAACTCCTGCTGCTTGTCCGGGTTTCCCTGGTAACCCTCGTCGGCGAACACCTGATCGAGGTAATCGAGGGAAATGTAAAATATTTTTCCCCACGAAACCTTGTTCTCGCGCTGCTTGGCCTTGTCATAGAGGATGGTCGACGAGAAGTCGAAGGCCTTCGAGGTGAAGACGCTCCACCATGCGGGCTGCGGGTAGTACGGCTTGTTGAGCGACGGGTAGAACGTCGGGCAGACGACCCACGTCGGGCGGTCCTTGATGCGCGTGCGCTGGTTGGAGTCCACGATGTAGCGGAGGTCCTTCAGCAAATGCTGCGGCATGGCGGCCGGGTACATGACGATGTTCTCCTTGTCGGGTGTCGGTGAGACGACCTTCGCCGTCGTGGCGCCGAGCGTCCTGAAGGTGTCGCTGAAATAGCAGTGGTTGATATGGCGGAACTCGTTCATCCTGCCCAGGCGCGTGGAGTGGCTCGGAAGCATGGAGACCTCGACGATCCTGGGATCCCACTTGCCGCGCCGTCCGCGCTGCAGGCCGACGGTCGGGAAGTAGATGTCCAGCATCACGTCGTCCTGCTCGCACTGCGAGAGGTGAAGGTTCAGGTTGTTGTTCTCCAGGAACGCCTTGGCGCCGGGATCGCCCACCTCGTTGCCGTCGTCGTCCGTCTCATCGTATCCGTACCACGTGCGCTCCCAGTCATACAGGGCCTGGCGCGCCTCCTTCAGCTCCTCGTCCTTCTTGTCGTCAGCCTTGCTGTCGCCGGGGAGGAGGGAGATGACACCGTTGACGTCGTCGCTAACGTCGCCTGCGGCAGACTGTCTCTTCTCCAGGTCGCGGACTCTCGCCTTCAGGCGCTCTCCGGCGTCCTTGAACTCCACGAGCGTGCCGTCGGCGAAACGGTACATCAGCTTCGGGCCGAGTCCTGCCGTCAGGTCTGCGATGTAGCGCAGCGGGGCTGCGGTGTAGGGGCTCGAGTAGGCCAGCGGCGGAATGACGGAGGGCGTGCAGTTGCCGGGTCCCCACTTCACGTAGCCGAGTCCGAGCTGGTTGCCGTCCCTGTCCTTGACCGGCACGACGGTGTTCTCGCGCTCGTCGAACGCCCAGGCCACCTTCGACAGGGGGCCGTTGGACCATGCGCCGGAGCCTATGCAGGCGGCCAGGTCCGACGCCTTGTTCAGCGACGGGTCGTTCTCGCCCAGCGTGAGCGAGCGCACCAGGCCTGGCTTCAGGGCGTCGATGGCCATGTAGCGCTGCGAGGTGAGGTTCTCGTGCAGGGCGCTGAAGGCCTCCCTGGTCTTCGGCCGGTATATCATCTTACCGTTCTTATTTCCCATATAGTCAATCGTTTAATCTACGGCTAAGATAACGCGAGTCCTTGATGTAATCAAGGGCAGACGGGGTGTGAAGAGGCACAGGCGGCTTCACAGCCACCGGTGCCAAAAGGTCTTAATATGTAAGAAAGCGGATGCGGCGAATAAACCAACTAAACATTATGAAGGATTATCCTCACGCAGGCAACGCCGCATCCCGCCACGTGAGGTCATTCCTTGGGATCGACCAGCACCCAGTCCTCGGAGAGCATGTCGGTCTGCGAGGCCAGCCAGCCGTTCACTATCGTGCCGTCAGCCGCCTTCATGCAGATGTACTGGGTGAAGAATCGCCCGCCCCCGGCGTTGGGGTGCGCCTTGACCCACTCCTTGAAGTTGTAGGGCAGCGACTTCACCGTGTCGATGATAAACTCGTCATTCAGCGAGTCGAAAGGACGAAGAAAGAGGAACATACCCTTGCCGTTCCAGCCCTTGCGACGCACCAGGAAACCGCGCTTCAGCGAGCCGATGGCCTGCCCGAAGGTGCCCTCGAAGCCCTCCTGCAACTGCTCCATCGACTGTGCCCCACTGACGTAGCACGTCTCCATGTCTCCACGGGTAAAGCTGTCCACGGCCTTGCCCTCACTCTCTTTCTGTTTCTCTACCAGGCCGAGATACCCCTCAGCCAATTCGTCGAAGTTTTGCATTGTCGTAAATGTTTGATTGTTTATAATGTGATTGTTATAACTTCATTCGTTCTGCCGCGCCACGGTATGATTTTTACGAACTTCGGCGTGCTGCCAGCGTTGCGCTTCTGATGATCCTCTATGAGCCATTCGCGATGCTTCAATACCCACCGGCGTGCGGCCTTGACGCTGCCGAAGCATAGTTGCTCGTGGCTGACGAGATTGCCGTTGCGGTCTTGGCAGTTGGCTTGCGACCTGCGTTCGACTGGTCTGGCCCGGAAAAGCCCCTGTACCTGATAGTAGTCGTGCTCACTCGTTCCATACCACAGATTGTAGTCAAACTTCCCCATCTCTTTGTTGGCCCGCTTGCAGCCTTTCTGTTTCCATTTCATAATTCGTTCTATTTAATATTTGTTAGTATATTTACCTGTACCCTTCCGCCGTGAACTTACGGCCGAACTCGACATCCTTGTTGTCATGGATGTTGCCTACCACCTCGAACTCGAAGATGGGGTAACTGCGCCTCATGTCGCCGAACAGGCACGAGAGGTACGTGTCCAGGAAACTGTTGTCGTCCGGCGCATAGCTGCTGATGCAGAACGTTCCGTCCTCGAAGCATACTGGCGTGACGTAGGTCCGCTCCAGGTGCCCCTTCAGCTCGTCGATGGAGAACGTGTCGTACATCTCCTGGCGCTCATCCTTGCTTCCTGCGAGGCTCTGCACTTGGTTGTAGTACTCGTCAACCTTCAGGATGTCACCCTCGTAGATCTCCCTGTCATTCTTGTCTGTCAATCCCGTGAACTGACCGACGGTAAGGCGGTCGACGGAGATCTCGCGCCACTCGTCCTGCCCTGCCCTGAACACATCGAACCCGTGGATCTCCGGCATCTCGTCTTCACCGAAGTCCACCAGGCTGCCATAGGCCCATTCGTCGCAGTGCGA
>Ga0256405_10005623_pt1 | contig 21307 bp, 29 predicted proteins | sample RumenRJG_02DNA_FD_189096 | JGI IMG/M metagenome (GOLD analysis project Ga0256405, IMG submission 189096) | Bovine rumen microbial communities from Lethbridge, Alberta, Canada - RJG_02 | ecosystem: Host-associated > Mammals > Digestive system > Stomach > Rumen | place: Canada: Alberta... | reverse complement strand
TAGAATCTTTCAAGGTTTTTCACTATTTAGTTATCAAAGTTTTTGTTTCGCTTATCAGCGACAACTTCTATATCTTATCATCTTTCTTTGTGTTTGTCAACACTTTTTTGTTTTTATTTTTTAATTCATAGCTACCAATCAAGGTGCTAATAATCGAATATTTAAAATCAAAAAAAATGATTATCAATCGCTCATTAATGTTTATATAAACAACTGGCGAAAGATGACTATCGAAGTTCTTCTCACAAATTTAAAGATTCACATCCTTGCATTCACCTCTAGGCATCACCTCTGCACATTCACTTTAGTGCATCAGCTTCTACAAATCACTTCAACAACCATGTTTCTGCACATCTGCTTTGGTGTTCATGTTTAAGTTTCTTTTGCTTGTGAGCTCTTCGCTGTCAGCTAGGTTATAATAGCATCTTTCTTTCTATGTGTCAACACTTTTTTATAATTTTTTATTTTATTTTTACATAATATTCAATTCTACATTATGTATCATTCGAACATATGATATATTTTGCTATGATTCTTTTATAATATGTTCTAACAAATTTTCTCCCTATATTATTTTAATATAGGGCACAAAAGATTTACTGTACTACAACCTTTTTTATTATATTTATCCTGATTCATTGATTTTGTTCTAGGCGAAATTCTTTTTTCAGGAGTATTAGATTACATTAAAAACTAAATTCCTGCAACAAATTTCCCATTGAAAATGTTAATGATTCTGTCGGTTGCATTAAATCTACTAATGGTTTCATCTTTTTTTCAAAAAGAGTTCTGTCTTGTATTGTCTGATATATACATGCTGTATTTTTTGCATCATCAACAGCTGAATGCTGCTGGCCAGAAAACTTAACATTTATTCCATTTAGTACATTACTAAGTGAAAGATTTTGGCTCACACATAATATACTATCAACTATCTCTTGTAAATCCTTCCAATTATCAAACATTTTATCAAGTCTATCATCTTGATATTGTTTCATTTTACTTTCTCTTTCAATAACGATTTTATCCTCTTTTCCCCATGAATATACAACTGCTTCTTCATCATTAATCCAGTCCAAAAAATTATCCATAACAACTGTAAACACGTCCTTGTCTGAGAGCATATCATTTGTAATATGTGTTAAATTTTCTATTTTTTTATCTACAAATGAATAGATGGGTTTAACATATTCATTAAATTCATCTATTATTTCATCATTATCATCCAATTTAACAGCTCCTATTTGAATAACCTCATTTTGACAGTTAGTTATCATATCTTTATAAATTTTTGGCAGTTTGCAAAACTCCAAATCTAATATTATTTTATACATCTATCTCCTCCTCTATTGGAATGCGAATTGCACTCAACTATTATTAGTATAAACTATAATATAATAATTCGCTACATTTAATTTATTCTTTTATTGATTAAACTATTAAAGTTTTTCATATTTTATTTTTATTGGGGAATTTTATGGGTTTTTATGTTTTAGGTTTTTATTGGAATTTTTGTTGGAATTTTTATGGGTTTAGAAATAATTAGAAATATGTCAAAAAAAGATGCTATATGCATCAAACACATAGCATCAATTAGCAATACTTATACTACCACTTCTTTTTCTATACAATTTTCAATTAATTTGATAATATCAGATTTATTATATCCTTTTCCGATAAATACAACTTGGTTAAGTCTATCTCCATATTTTTCGTCCCAATCATCACAAATATCTGGAAAATCCCTAATTAAATCATCTAATTCTTTTTTTGGCCATGCACATATCCATGGAGTTAACTCCGTAACAGATGCATTCCTTCCTGCCTGCTCAAATAATTGAACATGTTCATCGTCATCTGAAAACCAAATATATCCCTTCGAACGAATTAAAGTTTCTGGATAATTTTCTAGAAAATTATTAAATGCTTCTCTATTAAATGGAGCTCTTTCTTCAAAAACGAAGGACGAAATACCGTATTCATCTACACAGGCTTTTTCATCATCTGGTTCACACTCGTTTAAAGCTCTTTGTACACTGCTTGATGCTAAAACATCTTCATAATCAAAATCTTCTCTATTAAGTAAAACATCTAAATCAACCTCTGCATTTATACAAGGAATCATTTCAGCTTCTTGCTGAATATCTCTAAGTCCTTTGCGCACTTCTGTTAACTGATTTTTATTCAATAAATCCGTTTTATTCAATAAAATCACATTACAGAATTCGATTTGATCTATTATTAGATTTATTATATCCCCTTCTTCGTTATCATCTTCTTCAGACAATTCATTTAAAAACTCTTTATATATTCTATCTACATCTACTACGGAAACAACAGTTTTCAAATAAACCCTTGTATCTGTTGATTCTTCGTAATTAACAAAGGCTCCTGCTATCGATGAAGGCTCACTGACACCAGATGCTTCGACAAATATTGCTTCAATTGTTGGATCTTTTGCTAATCTTTCAATTTCATCCATAAATTCATCTTTTAATGTACAACAAATACAACCGTTTTGCATTTCAACCATTTCTATCATTGAAATCTGATTTTTTGTTTTACCCAAAATTGATGCATCTATATTTATACTTCCTATATCGTTTACGATAAGTGCAACTTTTCTTTCTTCTTGCTGCAATAAATACTGCATTAATGTTGTTTTTCCTGAACCCAAATATCCTGTTACTAATACAACAGGAACTTCTCTTTTTGACATTTATTATCCCTCTTTCCACTTGCATAATTTGCATATCATTTGCATATTTTAACATTAATTATTCAGGCTGTCAACATTTGCAGTTGATTTGCATTTTTAATATACTTGATTATTATTAATTCTATTTATAGAAACTCCAACAAATCTCTCTCCATTTCTCTTGCTCGTGCACCCCATGTTTCTGTTTTTAGTGCATGATTACGACCATTATCTGCTATTTGTTGCATATAATCGTTTCTTTTCAAAAGATACTTCACAATATTAGGAATCTCTTCTAATAACGGATACGAATATTCATCTTCTTTCTTCTCAAGTTCAAACATAACTAGCTCAGGTTTGTCTGAAATAGTACCCTTACCAGCTGTAACTCCTTCTAATTTACCATTTGTAAATCGTATAGCATTAAATTTTTCTTTCATATAAATTGATGTATCTGTAAGTGCAACAGCACCAGATATCATTCCATTAAATACTCTATCATGTGTGCCATCTTTAAACCACGTCATAGTACTAAGCACTATTTTAGCGTTATGCATTTTTTCGACTAATTGATCAGCTGAAATTCGACCATAAAAGTGAACATTTGGTAACTCAATAAAATCACATGTTTCCCATCCTGTTCCATACAAGTCTATTGATATACCTGCTTCGGCAAGAACTCGAACAGTTTTTTCCCTATAAAAAGAAACAGCAAGTAAATCAATATAATGTAGCTTTTCAATAATCCAATTAATCTCTTCGTCTGTAACCTTAAGCCCTCGCGACAATAATTGTTCCTCTATCACATATTTTAGGAACTAACATATTTAATTTTTTTGCAGCACGTGCCATAAAACCTGTGACCGCTATCTGCGGATAAAATCTTTGCACATATTTCATATGATTTTTATCCGGACAAAGTACAATTCCAGTTAAAGGAGTCATGTCCATAGCTCTCTTATGAGCAAATGGATGATCCATAAGGAAATTAATAAAAGGTGTCTGTAATTGTTCCCAAATATTTTTTCCTTCAACAAGTTCCATATTCATTCCCGTATTATTAAAGGCCAGCACTGCCGTAATCGGTGAATCTAAAAAAAGTTCGAGTTTTTGATCCGTTCAACTCGAGGTGTAAAAACTTCCATTGCATATTTATTTTCATAATCTATTCTTGCTCTATCACAAATATTTTCATATTCTTTTTTATCTAATAAACTCACTCTATTAATAGCACGACACAAATCATCCACATCTTCAGCTTTAAACACAAAACCATTCCAATCGTCAATTATATCATCTGCCACACCACACACATTTGAAATAACAACTGTTTTATGCATCATCATCGCTTCACAAGCAACTGTAGGTATTGCTAAATCTAATACTTTTTAGGTATAGCATATAAAACTAATTCCGTCGCTGTTTTTTCATATGCTCTAATATAATAATCATAATCAATACCAAGACTATCAATATAGTCAATAATTGTCCATAAATCTTCTTTCCGATGATAAATACAAATAGCAAGTTTTGGCTCATTTTCTTTAATAAGTCGCTCTGCACCATGCAAAGACTCTAACTCTGCTCCTTCAATGTCCATTTTAATGTATGTTATTCGTTCATCAATCATATTGTCCAACGTATCTACATCAACTGAAATCTCCCCAGAAGAGGAAAAAGTAGATGAAGTATCATTAATAGAAAATTTTGATTTTCCAACATGATCCGACGTTCCTTTATTAAAACATAACTGATTTTTTATTTTTCTTTTTAACATAGTTTTATAGTTATATGGATCTGGTTCAAATGATAGAATCTTTTCATATGAGTTAATACCACGTTTCTTTAATTCTTCTATAAATGCAATTGCACTATCCCCAACATAGGCACCACAATCTACGAAAACTTCATTTTCTGAAAAAGGAACAAATTCATCAAAATATTGCTTATTTCTTGCATAATTTTTCAAGTAATCATATTTCATACTAATCTTTTGATTTATATATGCAGCCATTACTTCTCTCGAATACTCATCACTAAGCTTATTACTAACATTTTCTAACTTATCTCGATTATCATTCACAAATTCATAATCTAACAAACTAGAATCAACATTAGTATTTTGACAAAAACAATCATAATCCAAAATCATATTAATCTTATCTCGAAAAGAGACTAACTGCTTTTTTTCAAAACCTTTAAACGCAACAAGTAAATTAATCTTCGTTGTTGTTTGTTCTAATATATCTTCTAAACAATCAGATTCTGAAAATTTTTTATAATACTTCCTATTAACAACTTTACCATCAAATTTAAAGTCTTTAAAACGTTTTTCTACATTAACCGAACCTTCTCCTGCACCATAAATATATGTTGGATAACCGCTCTTCTTCGCCATTTTTAATGCTTTAACGCAAGCGTTTTCTCTTTCAACGATTCTATCAATAAACATATCTTTCCCTCCATTAACCAATATACTAAAAAAACAATTACAAACAACTGATGACTACTATATTTCCACATTCTTTTAAATAAAATCTATATCTATAAATGTTTCGGAATTTATATATATAGATTTATATATAATAAAGGATTAAAAAAATCTCGTTTATTCTGCATTATGCATTACTTTTTCCATACGCGATAAGTATACTTGTTTTTGTTGAACCAGGATAGTGGCTACAAACTCTTCAAGAATCCCTTTTCATAACTGTTATACCACTATCTGAACTTATGACAAAGTAATTGTCGTCATTGCTAAATCCATACGTATAAAGTCCATAATTCTCAAAGATTTTAATTTTTTCATTTTTTTTGTAAAAAATGTAAGTCTAAACACATTCTTAGTATTTGTTTTCTCTATCTTTATTTGTTCTCCTTGATTCGTTTTTATCTTTAGTTTTCCACCATATTGACCTGCTAACGGAATTGCTTCATCCTCTACCTGAGCTGTGTAAGCAATCATTTCTTCTTCATCATATTCTAAATCGCATTCTATTATTCTGCCTGTTTTACAATTCATTACTGTATTTTTTTGTGATGAGATTACTAAAAGTAATTCAGGTTTTTTGTGAGAAAAGTCAATCCATTCTAATCCACCCACGGCAAAATCAGCAATGATTTTCCAATCTTTTATCTCTCCTAATGCTTTCTTTACTTCCATTGATGTCATAATTTTGATTGTTTCCTCCTTAACTTTCATCCAAAAAATGTTTAACAATCTTGTATTATAAATTACTTCTTACTACAAATTATATAATTTTATTATTTTTCAAATATATTAAAATCATTTCTTAACATATTACTTTTTCAGAGCTGTCCATTTTGTGGTTCAACGGGAACCTACATGATCTTACACAGACAAATGTCCATATCATAAAAAAGCGATAAGCACTTTTATATTATACTTATCGCTTAAAACACACTAGTCCCTCGTTTTGTGACTTCATTGTCTTATGACTTGCTTGTCTTATGACTTGCTTGCCTTATGACTCAATATTATGTGTCTTTCTATCTTATTCTTTAATTAGTGATGACAACTTCCATGGCCATGACCGTGGCAAGTATGTCCTGCGCCATGCTCTTCATCATGATGTTCACAATTTGCTTCGCCTGATGCTGAAAGTGTTCCTGCGAGGAATGCCTCAACAACTTTATCTGTATTTCCGCTTGCTCCTGCGTATAGCCTAATGCCTGCTTCTTGAAGAGCCATTACTGCGCCACCTCCAATGCCTCCACAGATTAAAACATCAACCTCTGCAAGATTAAGAACACCTGCAAGGGCTCCGCAACCTTCACCGTTAGTCCCAACAACTTCAGACTTTACAACTTTACCATCCTCGATATCATAAACTTTGAACTGCTGTGTACGTCCGAAATGACCAAACACATTTCCATTATCATAAGTTACTGCAACTCTCATCGTATTTACTCCTTTTGAATTTAAAATATTATCAAAAAAAGCTTGGTTTCTTCTATCTATTTCTACATTACCTCCGGATATACGAATTCGTTTACCTTCTACAAGTGCAATGGCAATCTTTTTTCTTGCGCTCTCGTACATTGCCGTAATGGTAGTTCTCGCAACTCCCATGCTTTTCGCACATTCTTCCTGATTCATACCTTCTGCATCTAAAAGTTTCACTGCCTCATATTCATCAAGTGTAAGCGTAACCGTTTCAAACTCCTTCTCATCTGCATTTTCTGGAATAAAACTATAATAATCCGGAAAAACTCTTATTTTTCTACATTTTGGTAATCTAGGCAAAATTAAACCTCCACTTTTCCTGACATATGTTATGTATATATAATATAACACCTTTGTTGACATATGTCAAAAATAATTTTTTATCTATTTTATGCTCTCTTAAAAGCTGTTTTCCTGCTGCACCAATGCAACGAGCACCTCCAAAAAGTATTAATTTCTTTGAAGCACCCTACTTTACGCAAACAAGATATAGAAATTATTTTCAGATTCTTGCAACACCTGTGCGTTTGGCCGCTTCTGCGGTTGCCTTAGCTACGGCATCCTTTACTCTAGGATCGAAAGCCTTTGGAATGACGTACTCTGGACTTAGCTCTTCCTCTGAAACCAAACCAGCTATTGCATATGCTGCTGCTTCTTTCATAGCAAAATTAATATCTGTTGCTCTAACATCAAGCGCTCCTCTGAAGATACCCGGAAAAACTAATACATTATTGATTTGGTTAGGAAAATCTGATCTTCCTGAGCCAACAACTGCTGCTCCTGCTGCCTTGCTATCCTCTGGCATAATCTCAGGAACTGGATTTGCCATTGCAAATACGATACCATTATTCATGCTAGCTACCATATCTTTTGATACGAGACCTGCACGAGATACTCCAATGAAAACGTCTGCGTTTTTCATGGCATCAGCAAGTGTTCCCTTTTCATGATTAATATTGGTGATATGTGACATTTCCTCTTGACCAGGATTTAATTCCTCATCACCTTCGCAAATTATACCGTTTATATCGCAAAGGACCACATTTCCAAAGCCCATATCGACAAGAAGTTGTCCAATTGCACAACCCGCTGCTCCGGCACCGTTAATTACAATCTTTACCTCTCCCATCTTTTTTCCTGTCACCTTAATAGCATTGAGGAGAGCCGCTGCAACAACAACAGCTGTGCCATGCTGATCATCGTGAAATACTAAAATGTCACATTTTTCTTTAAGTTTTTTTTCTATTTCAAAGCAACGTGGGGCTGCTATATCTTCAAGATTTATTCCTCCAAATGAACCAGCCATAAGAGAAATCGTATTTACAATTGTATCAACATCCTTAGAACGTATGCATAAAGGAATGGCATCGACATCACCAAATTCTTTAAACAGTACGCATTTGCCTTCCATAACTGGCATTCCAGCTTCTGGCCCTATATCACCAAGTCCTAAAATTGCAGATCCATCTGTTACAACAGCTACTGTGTTCCATCGACGTGTAAGCTCCCAACATTTTTGGGGATTTTTTTGAATTTCTTTACATGCTTCTGCAACGCCAGGTGTGTAAGCTAGAGCTAAAGCTTCCGAACTATCAACTTTTACTCTAGACTTAATCTCTATTTTACCTCTTAAATCGTAATGAAATTCTAAAGATTTCTTTGATATATCTGACATTTTTCCTGTTCTCCTATATGTGTAAATTTATTATATGTATATGCCTGTTTACGGCTATTGAATTAATTAACGTTTTAACTCAAATATAACTCTTGAATTATTTTTATTTTTTAAATATTTAATTTTTTAAACCATCTTTTCTGGACATACAGCACTATCATACTCTTCTTCTGTCAAAAATCCAAGTTCAAGCACAACTTTTTTTAAAGTTTTATCTTCCTCGTATGCCTTATGTACACAAAGTGCCGCTTTTTCGTATCCTATAACTGGACTTAAACATGTAACAAGCATAAGTGAATTATTTAGATTACTTGCCATTTTATCTTTTTTAGCTTTGATACCCGATACACAATTTTTATCAAAAGATATTATTCCATCGCTGAGCAATCTGATTGATTGAATCATATTATAAGCCAACACTGGCATGAAAACATTAAGCTCAAAATTTCCTTGAGAAGCTCCAATTCCTATAGTTGTGTCATTTCCCATAACCTGAATAGCAATCATTGTAATAGCTTCACACTGTGTGGGATTGACTTTTCCTGGCATAATTGAACTTCCCGGCTCGTTTTCCGGAATAGTTATTTCACCTAGACCGCAGCGAGGGCCATTGGCAAGCCATCTTATATCATTTGCAATCTTCATAAGGTTAGCTGCAAGTCCCTTCAAAGCTCCACTAACATATACGTATCCATCCTTCGAAGTTAATGCATGAAATTTATTTGAATTTGGCACGAACTTTTCTCCTGCTATCCTAGTTATTTCTTCACAACAGAGTTTGTCAAAGCCCTTTGGACAATTTAAACCTGTTCCAACAGCAGTACCTCCTATTGCAATTTTGCGAAGCTTATCAGAAGCCTCTATTATCTGCTCCTTTGATTCCTCTAACATTCCTCTCCAACCAGATATTTCCTGGCTAAATCTAATAGGAACCGCATCTTGCAAGTGAGTACGACCAATTTTTATAACATTGTAATTCTCATCTTCTAATCTTTTCATTGTAGAAATCAGATTATCCATAGCTGGAACTAATTTTTCATGAATCATTATTACTGCAGCCATATTCATTGCTGTCGGAAATGTATCATTTGATGACTGAGACATATTAACATCATCATTTGGATGGATTTTTAAATTTGAGTGATTTACTTTTACAATGTGTACAATGACCTCATTTAAATTCATATTAGATTGTGTTCCCGACCCAGTCTGCCACACTTTAAGTGGAAACTCATCAGAATATTTTCCCCTTAAAATATCATCACATGCTTCTACAATAGCTTCTGATTTTAAGCTATCCATTTTTCCAAGCCTCTGATTAGCCCTTGCAGCTGCTGCCTTAAGTACAGCAAACGCGTTAATAACTTCCCTAGGTATAGTTTCTGTTCCTATACAAAAATTTTCTAAAGACCTCTGAGTTTGTGCGCCCCAAAAGTGCTTCTTAGGCACCTTCACTTCACCCATAGTATCATGTTCTATTCTAAATTCCATTTTTTCCCACTCCTATTTTTTAAAAAATCCACACATTCCTCTAGTTATTTATTTCTGAAACATATATGTTAGTGCATCCCCAAATAATCCTTATATGCCTGATCTAAAATCGGTTCTAATTTAAAATAATCTTCAATTCATTTTTCACTTAATATTATCTACATATTAATTGGCTAATGAAATCATTTTATTTTCTTCTCAAATCTGAACATTCCTTCAGGAAATTGATCATCTAGGTCTCTTGCCTCTTCTTTTGGTTCATTTGGATCTGGATGAAGTTTCTCCACCTCACACCAAGCAGCATAACCAACACCTTTACTATGAATCTTTGGTGATGTAAATAGAATATCCAAATCGCCTTTGTCACCTTCAACTCGCAGAATCAATCCTCCCTCCGGATTTCCATCCACCATGATACGATATGCCTCGCCACCATCAATGGACATCTCAATGATCTCTCTTGAAATAATCTGATTATCCTCTTCAAAGTAATTATCCCTCATACCAAATTCTACCATTGCGCCGTAATTAAAGGCTTCCTGGTTATCCTTTATAAACTGTTCTCTATTCTCTGGTTTTAATGGTTCTAATGTAACGTTCATAATTTCTCCTTACTTACAAAATAAAACTCATCTCTTTTAATCAAATAACTGTCTTGAAAACTTTTGCTTTACCTTTTACAACCATAACTCTCAGATTGTAAGGTAATAATATGTATATTGTTTTTCAAAGCCAAGCTTCTTATAGAGATTTAAAGCCACTGGATTATTCTGCATCACTTGAAGATATATATGTGAGGCTCCGCATTCCCCTGATTTCATTATTGCAGCCTGACACAGTTTTCTGCCGAGCCCGATTCCTCTAAGTTCAGGGAAAACTACCACATTATGCAATAAGCTGTATCCGTTCTCAATTGCCAGAGAAGCAACCGCCGCCACTGTTTTCTTATACATTACACTGATATATATCTGCTTAACCGAAACTTTGGCATGAATTTTCCTGGTCAAATCCCGTTTTGTTTCATCTGTAATATCTTCAAATTCAAAATATGATTTAAACCAGTCATCGGGTGTGGCACTGAAATAAACATCATCCGGCATTTCATAATCTGTATCTGCACTGTTCAGTTCAAGCAACATAACATCCGTTGGCTTATATTTCTGATATCCTCTGTTCTCCAGGAAAGTAATCAACTCCACATCTGCATCTGTCAACTTAAACATACACGGCAGGCCATGCTCCTCATATACCTTCTCGCAGAAATACACTTTTTCAGATAATTCAATCGTCGATTCTCCCCTGATCTGTACCGAATTAGCTCTCCCCGTATACCCCTGCGTAAATCTGAGCTCCCATCCGTCATAAATTATCTGTTCCAAACCCACAAAACCGTCAGCTGCTACATTTTCCAAAAATCTTATCTGTTCCTTTTTCATATGTTCCGCCTAGTTCATAAATATGTGTCCAGGATTCTGGGTACATATCAGACATTTAATAATCTTCCTTTTCTGTATGGATGTGCTGTTGTCTTGCAACAAATGCATAACCCTTTCCCAACTCCATTAGAAATTTCTGTAAATTATCAATAATACTTTGCTCTAAGTCTGATTCAAGATAAGAAGTATCTTGCTGCATTCCTAGGAATTCTGCAATAACAGGATTTTTTATTTCTTTGCAAGGTTATTGTACTCCATACTTGCTCATAATCTTCTTTTTCGTACCATTTTCTAGCTGCTGTGTCTTCTACCTGTGTTAATATTCTATAATGTGTCTATGAAAGCACTCCCAATTGTGAACGAGCCTCGTTCACAATCCTTGGAAACATATGGTACACTTTTAAGCACTGATACAGTATTCGTTTTGAATACCCTTTTCCGTAAATACCAGTCAGTTCTTTTGATAATTTATCAATGACCTCTGCTCCATATTTTGCTCTATCTTTACCTTCGAGGACTTCTTCGTCGATACGTTTTCCTATGTACCAATTTCTAAGAACTAATGTAGCATCAACAGTCTGATATTCAAATTGTTTGGCTTCATCAATACTTCCGATATAAACGACTATCACTTTCCTGCAAGTTTTAAGAATTTCTTATCGTTCATTTGCTCGTTTGTAACATACTCCCCATCATGGAATAACGCATAATTCGTGATCGGTGTCGGTGCATTCTGTGCTTCTTCTTTGCTTTCAAGATGTATTGCCTTGAATGCAATACCATTTTCTTTTGCCGTCTGCTCCAAAACCGGGACATATTTTGCATTGAACGGGCACTGATTCGTATAGTACAGAACATATCCCTGCTCTTCTATATGCGGATGTTTTGCACATTCCTTAAACACTGGAGCTTTTGCATTTTTATCGAACGGCATATACCAAAGCTGAATACCATTATCAGCTTCATCGCTCACGACAAATCCTTTGTACTTCAGAAACTTCGGATCAGCCAGAAACGGTTTCTTCTTTGAAGCGCAAAGAATACAAAGCCCTTTTTTTTCCTTTTCCTTACTATCCTCGATGCAGGCATTAAGTAGATTAGTAGAATATCCATGTCCTTTGAAAGCCCCAGACACCCAGAGACAGTCAATGTACATATATCCATCTGCCTCTATCGGAATCCATGCGTTTTCCGTCGGGATATATTCGATAAAGCACTTTCCGCGCTCTACGCTCTTTAGGAAAACAAGTCCTTCATCAAACCTCTCCGAAAGCCATGCCTTCTTAGAAGAGACCTGAGCATCCTTATTATTTGATATCGCACAGCAAATATGCTCCTCTTCGATGTTGTCTTTTGTTACATTAACATATTCCATGGCCGCTCCTTTCAATAATACAGATACACCTCATCAATTATACTGAACTTTAATTGCTCTACAAATTTGAATTTGTGCGATTAACTTCCGATATAAGTGTCTATCGGTCTTTGAATGTATTAAACCAAGCTTATCCTACACCTTATTATAATCTTTTAGAATAAAGGACTTCTTCTGCATCAAACGCCAGCTTTGAAATCCCCGTCAGTGCAAATCCTTTTCTTTCATAGAAAGCCCTAGCAGGGAGATTATCCCGAAATACCCATAGTACCACTTCTGAATATCCAGAATTCTTGATATCCATCAAAACTCTATCCATCATCTGACTACCATAGCCCTTGTGCCAATTGTCAGATAAACTGTGAATACAAATAAGTTCTGCTTTCCCGACAAGTTCGGAGTCTCTTGCTGCATCCCAATATGCAATGCAATGAGGTTTTCCGTCCACAGTGAGAAGATATCCATTTCCCTTATTCTCATCTAATAGCCTCTGATACATAGAGGTCGCTCGTTCAATATTAGTACATTTTGTTAATGTCTCAGCGTCAAGGATGCTCGTAAAAGCTGCTTTCCAGCTTTCAGTTTGAATATAAGCAAGCTTACTAGCATCTCCTTGCTGTACTTTTCGAATAACCGCTTCCATTTCCATACCTCCTCATTTAATTTGATGTTGTACAATGTCTTGTCGTATCCTTCAGCCGCTCCGCGGCATGTAATATTTCCAAGTATTCTCTAGAATTCATGTATTCCCTCTCTAGTAATCATTTTTCCTTCCTCCCTTAAAATGGTCCACTACTCTAGTGGAAGCCAATCCAACACTTTCTTAATCTGGCTATCCCAGAAATCCCAGTCATGTCCGTAGTCATCCTCGTCCCAAGTAACCTTGATTCCCTTCGACTCTAAATAATCACGGAATGCGATGTTTGCAGGCATCAAATCATCCTGTGTTCCACAGGCCATATATATGTGCGGTACGCTGTGGCCTGCTGCCAGCATGTCTTCCACTGCTACCCATGGATTCTTATCTGTTTTGGATGCCTCTTCAATATTGTCGAATAGTCCGATGTTGGCCTCTTCCGAAATATCTTCAAAAATATGCACCGCAGCAGAAAGTCCGGCTACATAGCCAAACGTATCGGAGTATACGATTCCGTTGCGAAGGGCTCCAAATCCTCCCATGGACAACCCAGCGATATAGGTATCCTCCCGCTTATCGGAAAGTGGAAACATGCGCCTTGTAATCTCCACCAACTCTTGTCCGATGAAAGTTCCGTAATCGTTCCATGGTGTTCTGGAGTTAAAATAGAATGCATTGTCTCCCGATGGCATGACCACCGCCAGGTTTTTCTCCTCCGCCCACTTCTGGATACGGGTCTGACTCACCCAATCCGTATAATTGCCCAAAAGACCGTGCAACAAATATAAGGTTTTATACTTGCGTTCCGGACCATTTAGGTAGCGATCCGTGTCTGCATCAAATCGGTCCACCGGTAGAATCACGTTCAGTGGAACCGTACGAAATAATGCCTTTGATAAGTAGTTTACTTGAATTAATGCCATATTATTCCTCCTTCATTTGCTCACCCATTGTTCCGGTTTATCTTGGTGGCACGAACAATTGTGATAAAAACAACAACTAAATCTTTCCTTTATTTTGGACCACTACCAAATATATGGAATCACTTTATACTTCACTTTAGATTTATATTCTTTGTATCCCTCAAGGCCTTCCTCAAGAACTGCTTCCTCATTCTTCATTCGCTTTGCAATAATCGGAATATAGAACAGTAGAATTCCAAATGAAAACAGCGAATCAAGGATAATTCCCATTGAGAGGAACAAAACAAGCGTTGCTGAATACATTGGGTGACGAACAATGCCGTATAATCCGGTATCAATTACTTTTTGATTTTCCTGTACTTCGACCGTTCGGGAAAGGTATGTATTCTCCCTTAGGACCTCCGCATACATGGCATATGCCAATAGAAAAAACACCGTCCCGACAATAACCGCTACGTTCGGGAGCAAAAACCACTGAAACCGGAAGTTAAGCCCAGCAACAATAAACGCCGCCAAAAACATCACACCACTACAAACCACAACAGACTTCTGCTCTTTTTCCTCTTCTTTGGCATTCAGGCGCTTTTTCAAAAGACTCGGATTCTTGAATATCAAAATGATTCCTGCAATGAGCATTGGAATAAACAAAACAGCCATCAGCAGCCATCCGTTTGGATAGAATGCTGTCCCTGCCGGGACAAAAAGAAGCACTCCAAACAGTAGTAATCCCAACACATATTTTCCAATTGCCTGTAATAATAGTTTGCTTGTCATACTGTCCTCCCCCAAATTACATCCGTCTAAGAATTATTATTCCGCCATCAGTTACGAGCACAAACACATTGCCGTCATAATTGAATCCACAAGTATATAATCCATAATTCTGATAGACTAACACCGAATTATTATTCGAAATAAATCTAACACTTGTCATATTGTTATCCAGAGTTTCAACAGCTATTTTTCCTGATAGGCCTGAGAAATCATTCAATTTCCCGCCATACTGTCCTACAATCTGCAATTCTTCATCTGATAGTGTGTCACAATATGCGATTAATTCATCCTCATCATATTCAACATTACAGTCATTGATTGTACCTGTATCCACATCTACAATCGTTGCTTTTTGGCTAGATATTATTAGTAGCTTCGTAGGACATTTTTCTGAAAAAGCTAACCACTCAAATCCCCCAACGGAAAAAGACGTTACAAATTCCCAACCAGGTATAGATTTAAGCGTTTCTATTGTTTCTATATATCTCATGTATTCACCTCAATAAATCCCGATTTATAGTTTTCTTCCCATTTCTATTCTCATATCATGATTTTCCGGATCATGATTAGAATAAGCATATCGATCAAATCCGATTATCTTAAATCCATGTTTCTTATAAAATGTAATCGCTTTAGAATTGTAACTTTGAGTCTCCAACACTACCATTCTAGCTCTACTTTTTATTGCCTCATCAATAATTACATCTAAAAGCTTACCGCCAATACCTTTTTCCCTCGCATCTAAGTCAAAAACGCAGATGTTAGTAATGCGATATCGATTATTCCATTCTTCTAAAAAGCCCTCAACAAAACCAATGAGTTTGCCATTTGAATCAAAAGCTCCATATGCCACTGGATTATCCAACCATTCCGATAACATATCATCTTCTAACTCTTTAACAAGAGGTTCTTTTACCTTTATCCATTTAATGTCAAAGCTGTCGCCTTCAGGCTCTATGGTCAAATACTCATTAGATAGTATCTTGGCTTTGTACTTCTTGCCCTTACAATCATTGTATTCTAGCTGCTTTATTATCATCGATTCACCCCTAAAATTGAATTTATCTTCTAACACCATTTTCATCAAAAGTTTTCTTAAGAGCTCTTTCCACAAACACAATTGAACCCAACATAGCCACAAGCTGTATTCCTTCAACAATAAGTGTCATATATCCAATTGCTTTTTCACTCGAATGTGAAAAAGGTATCTGAATAATAATTGTCGGAATTAATAACAGCAATCCGAGTTTAAGCCACAACTTACCGCAATAATCATGTGCAAACTTCCATGTATCCATATTTTTTCTGGACATAGTTGTTCTGTATCCTATAATCCCATTAATTTCTTTCGGTGGATATTTGTACATAAAGAATCCACCTATCAGCATAATAGTCGGCATTAATAAGTTACAGATAAACATCATAATATAAAACCACATTTTTATTCTTCTTTACCCCCATAAATTTGAATTTGTTTATTTCATCAAATCAGCAATTTCTTTCAATTTCTCCGTATCTTTTATCTTTCTCTCAGCCTCACTTTTAGGATAGCCTTGCCCGAATGGTTCTGAAAAAAGAGCTTCTATTGTTCTTTCAAGGTTTTCAGCACCTGACCATGTATAATCTTCACCTAATGGTACAGATATCGCATTTCCATTATTGATTTGTGCAAATAGATATGCATCCTTCGGTGTGGGTGCATACTTACATACAGCATCATAGATTATTTGATTTTTAGATGCTTGTGAACTTGCTTGAATAACTCCGATTTTCATTGTTTCCCCCTACAAACTGGATTTTATACTATATAGCCTTATACATAGTGATTTCATCAAGGGTACTTCCATCATCAAGTATAAATGCATTAGGAAGTCTTCCCCATTCTTCAAAACCCATTTTTTTATAGAGACCTTGAGCAGTTTTATTATCTGAAAAGACACCGAGTTCTATATACTGATATCCTGCAGTTTTAGCAAATTTAATTGCATATTCCATAAGTATGGTACCTAATCCTTCTCCATGATATTCTTTTCGAACAGCAAGGCCAATACTGCAACGATGTTTAGTTTTTCTTCCTTTACCTACATTTCTAATAACTATATTCCCAATAATTCTATTTCCATCAAAAATGGAAAGCATACCTTGACGATCATCCTCGAAAAGTCCATTTAATCGTTCTCTTTCAGCAAGAATATCTTTCTCTGTTTGTCCAACTTCATTCCCATATCTAGACATAAAATGTGTATCATTAGATACTTGATGCATAAAATCAAGAAATTGTTCCGCATAATCAGGACCTATAGATACAATCCTTAATTCTTTGCCACTCTTACAAGTTATGATTTCAGCTTCAAAATGCATTATTTTCCCTCCTATGTAGTTAAACTATTCAATCTCGATTTATAGTTTTCTTCCCATTTCTATTCTCATATCATGATTTTCCGGATCATGATTAGAATAAGCATATCGATCAAATCCGATTATCTCAAATCCATGTTTCTTATAAAATGTAATCGCTTTAGAATTGTAACTTTGAGTCTCCAACACTACCATTCTAGCTCTACTTTTTATTGCCTCATCAATAATTACATCTAAAAGCTTACCGCCAATACCTTTTTCCATTTAATGTCAAAGCTGTCGCCTTCAGGCTCTATGGTCAAATACTCATTAGATAGTATCTTGGCTTTGTACTTCTTGCCCTTACAATCATTGTATTCTAGCTGCTTTATTATCATCGATTCACCCCTAAAATTGAATTTGTCTCTTTATAACATTTTTTCTATTACAATTATTGATTCTTCATTTTTACCAATCACTTCCACTGAAATCTTATTAACTATTGTTGTAAACGACTCATCCAAATTCTTTAATTCATTATATGCATTGTTTAGTTCTTTTTCAGTTTGAAACTTTCCTATCGTTATGTGTGGCTTATATCTAATGTCCGAATCAAACTGCTTAAATTCGTTTTTACATAATACTTCATGAATGTAACATATGTCCTCCTCACCCTTTTGTACATCCAAAAGCAGAAAATTTCCATACTTATCGACTTGCAGACTAATACCATTCAATACAATTTCAAACGGTTTAACATCATACAAACGCTTGATTAGTATTTCTTTAATTGCCTCGTTACTCATCTCATTCTCAAATGGGAAAACAAGTGTAATATGTGGACGAACCAATCGTGCCAATGGATCATATTTATCTCGTATTCTATCTATGATATCCATGTTTTCAAACTCTGGAAATATCATAATTGTTCGTAAACTCATTCTAATCTCCTCCCAAATCTCGATTTGTCATCGTTTATAAAACTGAAATATAATTTGCCTCTAAAAATCCCGATTTGTTAATTTCACTATTATCAATAGCACAGAATACTGTTGAATGTCAAATAAAATTGCCCCACAGAGGGTGCGAATTTTATTCTATTTTTAGATATACATATTCGCCTTCCTGTTTGTTATAAACATGCTTACCAATAATAGAAAGTAGTTTTTTGATATCATCGATTTTTTCACTTGCAAATTCAACATACGAATGATTCTTATCAGATTCATTCTCTTTTTCGTACATGTCTTCACAATACACAAAAAACTCATCCAATATATCTTCTAAAGGATACTGCGAAATAAAAGACTCACTAGGTTCGTTTTCTTCAAGTTCAGGTTCTGGCTCATAAATAATTGATGTTACATAAATAATATTTTGCTCTGATGGATCATGTATATCGGTGAAAACAATATCATCATCTGTTCCTACATTATCTATCTCACGATAGTATCTTTTTCCATCATATGTAAGTATCAAGTATTCTGTGAGAAGATCACCGGTTCCCTGCACCCATTCATCTGTTTTTAGTAATTTCGATACCAACTCGATATCTGAACACCCCTCAAGTGATAAATATTCACCATAAGATTTTTTATCTATGGTTTTGTATATCATATCTTCTACTTTTTCATAATCATCTGAATTATACTTTTCTGCCTCATAGAATCTAATATTTTTCACGTTACAAAATCTCCTTTTTTATGTTTGCCTGCTTTTACATCTAACTGTATTACAATTTGATATATTATTTTTTGCGGATATCCGCGTTTTTTCATATCTATTAATGTTAAAAAAACAACAATGATTATATATTAAATTTATAAATTTTACAATTCATTTCCTTCCCATAAGAATCGCTGAGCCTGTAAGGGCCATCCATGTAGACTCCCACTTACTCATAAACATTCCGTTTGTTGTATCAACCAGCTTAACTTCTTCATAGCCCATGTCCTTAAGCTTATTAACAAAGCTTTCCATATCTCCGTACTTAGCCTTTGACATGATATCGTGAATAGCAAAGGTGCCACCCTTCTTAAGGGTCCTTAGTGTTTCCAGAAGAATCGCCTGTCTATCCTTACTAGGAATGTTGTGATATACATAATTACTAGTAACCGCGTCAAAGGTCTCATCCGGAAAATCTAGCTTGCAGGCATCCCCTTGTTGGAAAGAAGTATTGCTTACACCCTCTGCTGCTGAATTACTTTCGCAGAGATTCTTACTGAATGAAGCGTACTCCTTGCCCCATCTATCAATTCCAATAACCTGAGCATTGGAATTTTTCTTTGCAACAGCAATACTTAATGCACCGCTACCACAACCAACATCTAGGCACTTGCCACCATCAGGAATTTCCACATATGAAGCCACACCATCGATAATCTGTTTTGACATCTGTCTCTTGCCATTGTAAGAAAAAGCTCTGCGCATCAAAAACATCCACAGTGTTATTATTGCGCATAGGATTGTTAGCACCAGCATAACCTTTCCCACTACAGATGCAATTCCTATAACCACAGTCGCAATACAAAATACAACTGCAATTGCAAGAGCTCCTAATACCATTCCTTTTGGCATCCAATTCTTATAATCTGCTTTCATTTTTTCTCCCTCCATTTATAAGTTAGTATTAACACAACGTGCATATCCACGCTGCAAGTACTGACACTTTTGTAAGAAAAACAGTCAAAAGCTTACGTACTCCTTATTTCTTAAATAATCCCATCGCTTGCTTCCTCCCATCGTTCAACTATGTCTGTAATTTCATAATACCACATTCTATTAGTTATGACTAACTATATTTTTTTAAAAAATGCCCTGCACACGCAGAGCATCCTTTACCATCACAAGTCCTCCTATAACTCACCATTACATTCGTCAATTAATTTTCTTAATTCTTCTAGATTTAGCTCAACCAAAATATAATTATCTGAATTAGCTTGAGCATTATTCTCTAACACTTTAATCGCTTTATCATAATCTAAATGAGCAATAACCTTATCATCAGTCATACTAAAAATTGCCAATTTATAGTTTTCTATCTTTTTTTCATTAACTGCGTAATTTAATTCTTTTTGTAATAAAGTTAACACACCCTCAGTTAAAGTGCATATTCCAACGATCTCATTATTATGTTCATAAAAATTGGGCTTAGCAATATAGTACTCTTCCTCATTGAGTTTTCTATAATCCTGATCATTTTGCTTTTTCTTGAATTTATCAAAAAGTCCCATACATATCTCCATAGCTTTTAATGTTAAAAAAACAACAATAATTATATATTAAATTTATAAATTTTACAATTCATTTCCCCTCTATTCTAGGAAAAATATGGCTTAATTAACTAAATCACTTTATCTTCATTTGTTACGACATTTTTTGCGACATTTTTTGCGACATTTATTACGACATTATGTTCATTTTGCGCCTTACTGATTTCTTGCAAGGCATCGCGAATCATACCAAGCATAAATTCAACAAAATCAGTATGATGTTATTCTGAGTCCAAAACTAATCAAACACTACACATCTATCTATCGGATCAAACAAATGTCTCATATATAGATTTTATAACTAAGTCTCATAAAGTCTCATTTACGCATGAGACTCAGTGAGACTGCAATGAGACTTTCCTATATAAATCCCACCATTTCAGCATTTTTCAATTAATTCACAGTCTCATTTTGGAATCGCTAAATTCTTCTGCTGGAATTTTCTTCAGAAATGAAAAAAGAGGGGAACCTATAAGTCATAAACCTACAGATTCCCCAAATAGAATTATCGAGTGATATTGTGTTTTCTGACACGTAGCTTCTTCAGATGAAGTTCGTCAAAAGCATCCTGGAAATCTGCTTCCTATTCTTCTGCAAAAGAAAAACAAGTGAGTGGCTTTTGTTTACCTCTCACTTGTCTATGATAATAATAGCACCGTTAAATCTATAAGAAAAGTGCTAATGTCGGTCGAGACGAGACAAAACGAGTCAAAACGAGACAA
>Ga0256405_10005622_pt1 | contig 21315 bp, 17 predicted proteins | sample RumenRJG_02DNA_FD_189096 | JGI IMG/M metagenome (GOLD analysis project Ga0256405, IMG submission 189096) | Bovine rumen microbial communities from Lethbridge, Alberta, Canada - RJG_02 | ecosystem: Host-associated > Mammals > Digestive system > Stomach > Rumen | place: Canada: Alberta... | reverse complement strand
TTATCTTCACCCTTTATGCTATCTGTACCGTACTGTCTATCGGTGGTGGTTACCTGCCCAAGATTTTCGTTGAGAAGTATGGCATGAACCCCTATGCAGGTCGTATGCGTGCCATGTTCATCTTCGCTCTCTTCCCCGTATTGGGCTTGTTTGCCCAGCCTCTGGGAGCCTATAGCGCTTGGTGGCCTGCCATTCTGATTGGTCTGCTGGGTGCTGGTCACCAGTCTTGGTCAGCCAACATCTTCTCTACCGTGGGCGATATGTTCCCCAAATCGACCATCGGTACCATCACAGGTATTGGTTCAATGGCAGGTGGTGTAGGTTCGTTCCTTATCAACAAAGGCTCCGGTATGTTCTTTACCTGGGCCGACGCTCAGGGCGCTGCCTTCTCTTTCTTCGGCTTCGAGGCTAAGCCTGCAGCCTATATGGTAGTGTTCTGCATCTGTGCCGTAGCCTACCTCATTGGCTGGTGCATCATGAAGGCCCTCGTGCCAAAGTACAAGCCCATCGTGGTTGAGTAATAATTAGCTGTCACGGTGTAACGCTTTAACATAATAAATCAGTCCGCTTACCCTTACTCGGTAGGCGGGCTGTTTGTTTCTGAACTTTTAGAATCTACAACCTATAAGGTGACTCGTATTGCCAATAGTGCTTTCAGGTTTTGCTCTAGCCTTATTTCCGTCACTATTGGCAGCTGCGTGACGAGTATTGGCGAGAGGGCTTTTGATATTTGCAATGGTCTTAACTCTATCACTATCCCCAACAGCGTAACGAATATTGGCAGTTATGCTTTCTCGTACTGAATGCCACTCTGCGGTAAAGCTCTCTAAGATTCTGCTGAACATCCACACACCCCTGAAGGATGAAATCTACTATGCTTCCAGGTTTACCTGTTCCTGCCACTTGCTGACGCTGATGCCAGTGCATGAGACGAAAGCACGTGAGAAAGTGTTGTAGCTAAAGAAGCCGCTGTCTTTTGACAACTGCTGCAGGGTGAGGGTGGTGCTTTTCTCTTTCATGGCTTCGCGGTAGAGCGACTGGAAGTGGTCTATGCGCAGCTTATTAATATATATATAATAGGTGATGCCCTGCGAGGCGAAATAGAGGCCCAGGTAGGTACGGTTAGTGTGGCAGGCCTGAGCCAGCGTTTTGAGCGACAGGTCATGTTGCAGGTAGAGCTGTGTTTCCTCGCAGTGCTTACGCAGCAGCGCACCCGTCCTGGCGATAATGATGTCCTCCCTGGTGGTTTGGTCTGTCAGGGTGTGGGCTGTTTCGTCAGTCTCTGCTTCCTGTTCCTTTGGCAGCTTCTCCACCCCAGCCTCCGCCGTCAACGGCTCCAGTACTTGCTGATGGTCAATGTACCAGACAATGATACCGATGAACAGGATGTCAGCAAGGTGGAAAATGTATGATAAGGCTACGCATATCTGCATGTCGCTTTGGAACAGCATCAGCAGATAGTTGATGAGGGAGAAGAACATGGAGCTTAGAATAATCCAGCTCCAGGTGACCTCCTTATGCTCCAGGTCTGCGTAGTTGTCGGCCAGGAAGCGGTGGTAGGCTATTGCAGCTCTGATGTACCAGCCGATGAAGAAGACCACTTCAGCTATGTACATGCCATATGCTGCCCATTTCCACCACGCGTGTCCAGTGAGCAGCCACCCCGTCAGGGGCATCACCGCCAGCACGCTGATCAGCAACAGCCGGTTGTCCCAGTGCCGGCGGTCTTGCAGCAGTTCGAGCAAGAAATGCAGTACCACGGGACACCATATTGTCATGTCGACTGTGACAGATGCCATCTGCAGGAGCTGCAGGTCATCAGCAAGCCATAGCAGCATCGGGATATTAGTCAGATAGATGAGTGAGTAGATAAAAATCATCCAGCCCGCCTTGCGCCGCAGACGCTGATCGGTGACTATCTCACTTCCGAAAGCATTACGTTTCGACACCAGCAGATAGACGGCCATCGACGTCAAGATGGTCATCATCACCGCGAAGTGAATCACGTACTGGTAAAGCTCTACACTTGTCATACCAAACAGCAAAGGTACGAAATAATGCTGACGTGACAAAGGAATTTTAGAAGATTAACGAAAATCGGCGTTAAAACAAGCACCATGCTTTTATGAAATATCAAGGAAAACGCGATGCTTCGCATTGTCAAATAAACAATCGTCAGTTGTCACGCAAACAAACTTTCACCATTTGTACAATTCGCTATCCGTTTGACATATTTAAATAGGCACACTGTTCTTAAAATGCAGTCCTTTTCCGATAAAGATAGTACCTTTACGCTCGACTTATTTAAAAGTCTGCACTCGCGAAATATCATTTTAACAAACAAATAACGTTTAACATTTAAAACAAGTTTAACATGAAGAAAAAAAAGTATGAGAAGCCATCCCTTGAGGTGGTCGTGTTGAAACAACAGCCGCAACTGCTGGCTGGCAGCGGACTTAACGATCCGACGGACTATCCCGATGGCGGCGATCCCTTCGCAGGTTAATTAACAACAGTGTAGTAACAATTAAAAACGTAAAGACAATGAAAACAACGAAATTATTCTTTATGGCTGCACTGGCATTGATGACTGCCGCTTGCAGCAACGACGACAACGACCTGACCCAGCAGCCCGCCAAGGCCGAGGGTATTCCCTTCACCGCTACTATCAGCGTAGGCGAGAGCGGCACTACCCGTGCCCTCAGTGAGAGCGGCTCGACCCTTGTGGCCACATGGGCTGTGGATGATGAGGTAGCACTGATTCATAATGGTGTAATCGACAAGGTGACGGTCGCCAGTGTCAGCGGTGGCGTGGCTACTATCTCTGGTACTATTACGAGCGATACCGACGGTGCGAGCGTGACGGTCATCTATCCTTACGATGCTGCCGATGGCACAACTGGAAATGTGAAGGCCGGCCTGCTTACAGCTCAGGACGGTACGCTGGCCACTATTGCTGCGAAATATGATGTGCGCAAGGGGACAGGTACGCTGAAGGTCAGTGGTACGGCATCGCTCAACGGCAACGTATCGCTCACCAACCAGTTCGCCATCTGGAAACTGACGTTAGCCAACAATGCCAAGAATCTTTGTATCATGGCCGACAATATCACCATCGCTGGTGCAACCCTCGGTACGGAAGGCAAGGAATTCACAGTGGCCGTTCCCGCAGTATCCTCAAAGACCGTCACCATCGTTGCCAACGATGCAAGCAACAACTGCTATTATTTCTCAAAAGCTGGCGTTTCACTTGCTGCAGGCAGGTACTATCAGAGTTCGCCCACGATGACCGCACTTGATGGGGACAATAGCAAACCTCTCTATAAGATCACCGGCACATCCGGCGCCACCATCCCCGACGGCAAGACAGTCGTGCTCTCTGGCGTCAATATCTATGGCGGCAGCATCACCTGCAATGGCAGTGTCACCATGATCCTCTTGGGTAGCAATTCAGTTACTGCAACCGATGAAAAAGCTGCCATCGAAATAGGCGGCTCAGGCACCACGCTGACCATTACGGGCTCTGGTTCGCTCACCGCTCATGGCGACTGGGGAGGTGCTGGTATCGGAACGGACTATAAAGATTATGGTACATTGATTGGTGGAAACATAGTAATTAATGGCGGTACGGTAACCGCTACTGGTGACTACGGTGGTGCAGGTATCGGAACGGGGCGAGCTGAAGAGGCCAGTATTACATGTGGCGACATCACGATTAATGGCGGTACGGTAATCGCTACTGGTAGCGATGGAGGTGCCGGTATCGGAACGGGGCTGTCTATTGAAGAAGGCACCAGCAATAGATGTGGTGCTATCACGATTGGCACTGGTGTTACAAGCGTTACTGCAACCAAGGGTAATAGCAGCCCTAATAGTATAGGTAAAGGAGCAGCTGCAGATGACGGCACTCAAACCTGCGGCACGATTACCATCGGTGGCGATGCCACAACCTACGCTGCAGGTGTGACAGCAAGCCCATTCACCTACCCAACAGCGCCCTAACGCGAAATGAATCAAGGTGACAGGTCAGTGTCTCGCCCAACACAGAGAAGTGAGTTAAAAATAGGTGATGAAATAAGCCGATTAGACGAATTCAGATAGAAAAACAAAAATGGCAGGTTCCTGATGCGGGAGCCTGCCATTATTCTTTTTCTGCGAATGTACATAAAGCAGACCGTTTGCCTGCTTTGTTATAGTCATATCCTCACTATGCATTCTCTAGTATCATGTCTGCATTGATGCCCAATTTAGAGTGCAGCAGTTTGGCGATGGGCATTGTGATACGCCTCTTCCCGCTAAGTATCTGACTGAATACAGATTCGTTAATACCAAGATATCGGGCTCCCTCTTTTTGTTTCATATTACGAGCATAGAAATAATCCTCTATCGACCTGATTAAGGGGTTTTTCTCTCGTAGTGGCAGGATATCCGTGTACTCATCTTCATACTGAGCCATCTGCTTGCTCAATTCTGAAATCTGGCGCGTGTACTCATTGTCCATCTCAGGCTCAAGCATTCCCTTCTCTGTAGCTTCAGCGATTAATGCTTCTACAATAGCCTTCGTCTCGTCGTACTCTTGTCTTGTTGTTAATTTCTTAATCATATATCATCTTCTCTTTTTGAGTGCAAAGATATAATTTTCTTTGCAATTCTGCAAATTATTTTGCGGTTTTATAAAGAAATGAATAAAAAAATGGGGTTGTGCGGAGTGCGTGCGGACATGGTGCGGAGTGCGCGCGGACATGGTGCGGAGTGCGTGGAAGGGTGGTGCGGAGCCTATGCGTAGGGCGTGCAAAGCCTTTCGGCAGGGGGTGTGAATGCCGATTTGTTAGTGTCAATAAAATTCGCAAATGTGCAGACTGGGGGGAGTAAGGGAGTGTCGCGTCTCATCGTCGCATTGTCTCATAAGGACTATCCATGTATATCTATATAGGTAGTGTTTATAATATTATGATAAATAGAATACTTATAATACTACTATTATACTCCTTATGCGACATTGAGACAATGAGATGAGACACAACTTTTCGGGGTGGGTCATTTGGCGGTTCAGAAGATTATGTGTAAATTTGCAGCATGAAAGATAGAATAGAAAATTTGGAAACACTGAATGAGCGTCTGGCCGACGAGCGTTTTGACATGAACTATAACTGGGCTGAGACTGCTTACGAGAAGCTGGCCTGGCACTTCTTCCGTACGAAGCCGTTCGATACGGATATATTATATAAAGGTACGTGTGCGCGATTTGATGAAGGTATCGAGCGTCCTCTCACGGACGAGGGAGTAGAGGAGATGAAGGCTCGCTACACCCATCTGTTTACTGCCGACAACCAGCAACTGCGCCAGTGGTTGTTCAGCACGCCTCTGGAGAACGTGGCGGCCTATACGACCAAGATAGTGCGCCAGACGGTCATCGATGCCGTTGTGGGGCTCTACGACCCTGCACAGGACTTCTATGCCGACAATTGGTTCGAATGGGATGACTATGAGCATGGGAAGATAACAGGACGGCAATTCGTCGAGAATCTCTATAGGCAGATAGACGTCGTAGAAAGTCACGTGGCCGAAGGTAAGGCGATGGGACTGACGATGGACGAGATAGTGCTTCACGACTGCATATGGGGACTATTGCCCGACCACTACGACCCCGACATGATTACTGCCGCGCGCGATATGTTGGCCGAAGCTGAGCGCATTCTGGCCTCCAAGCGCCCCTACATCTGGAGCGAGCAGGGCAAGGAGGAGTTTGCGCCCAAGATGCTGCGCTACGGAGCCAACCGATTGAAAGACTTTGAGGTAGACATCCATTTAGGCGAGTCGTACTGCACCGAACAGGGCTATATACTCGAATTTTTCTCGCGTCTCTATTGGCGTGAGGCCGCATCAAAACCTGAGGAGTAAGCAGCACCATGAGCGATATCTTACACACCTCGTCACGACAGGAATTCGTGACGCTAACGGACATCGAAATGAATCGTGTCTTCGCCTTGGACAACCTGCGCCAACGGCTCTTTAACCGCAAACAGGGGATAGAGCAGCAGGACTGGGAAGCGATGCGCCAGCAGTTCCTGAGCGCTACGTCGTCAGAGCGTGCCGAGCTGTTGTTTATCAACCGCTTGATAGCCGACTACGGCTCGTCGCTGCCACGCATCAAATACCTATTTGAATCTACCCCTAAAGAGCTTTTAGAAGAAGAGCTGATTAACACACGTAGCGAACTGATAGCCCGTATGGGTGGTTTCGAGATAGGCAAGCACTGGATACGCTGTATGAAGTCAAGCGACAACGATGATACATGGGTCTATACAGCCCGAAAGATTTGGGGCAGACAGGGCAGCATCAGTGCCGAAGAGGTTGACCGATTCTTCACGATGCTTGACGAGATAGCCATTCTGACCGACATACTGAACGGGCAGGGAGCAACGTACGGTATCGATTTCAAACCACAGAAAAGTGTTGCCAGAAAACTGATGGCGCGATATAGCATTAGTCTTGAGGCTGTCGATGATATCCTTAATGCTATCAATAAGTATATGAAGGGCAAGAATCAGCCGAAGTCGCTGGTGATGCCTGCGCGAGCGGCTGTTGAGGGCGGTGCCATTACGAGACCCGCCCATCCCGATTTCATCGAAATGTTCCCTTTGGCAAAGGATGTGGCGAAATCGTCCTACAATGATTATATGAACCCTATGAACACCCCTTATGATGATGCAGTATTTGAGCAAATGAAGAAGGATTTTGAAAATATTGCAGACCGATTTTCGGTCTAATCCGGTCTTTCCCGTCCAAAGTCTGGATACGGCTTTTATTCGTTGGAAGGCATAGAAAATAGTAGTAATTTCGCACTCGGTCAAACGAAGGCGCGGTGCCGGGGAGGCCGAAATACTATTTTTTTTATGCATTATATTTTTTACGTTAACAAAATCAAGATGGCCAAGGCCATCAACTCGAAGGAGGAGTACTTTAACTTGCGCAATTCGGAGGAGAATCGCCGTAACCTTGCCCTTGCCCGTCAGGGCGACGAGGAGGCCAAACGTCGTCTCGTCCAGTTTGCCTACAACGACCTGATGCCCGATGGCAAAGTGGCTGGATGTTGCCACCCCAGTGGCATGTTTGCCTACGACGTCGATTGCGAGAACTACGAGGAGAGCACCCGCATTGCCCAGCAAATCATTGCTCGCAAGCAGGAAATCGGTCTGTTGGAGGTGAGCCGTTCTGCCCGTTTCGGTCTACACCTTATTCTTATTAGGGAGCAGGGCAAGACCATTCTCGAAAACCAGGTACGCATCTCGTTGCTCACCAAGACCGAGATGGACACAGGGGCCCACGACTTGGGTCGCGTGATGTTCACCACTACGGCCGATGCTGACGAATTGCTCTATCTGGACGAGGCTATCTTCCACGACAACATGACTGTTGAGGAGAGCGAGAAGGAATTCGCCATCCTCACCGAGCGCGAGAAGAACCGTCAGGAACAGGTGCCTGCTGGTGCCAAGAAGGCCAATAAGCACTATCGCCCTTGGGAGGACGACAGTAGCCAGCCTACAGCACCATCGGTCACGACAGCCACGGAGCAACCGATGTCGGCTGAAAATTCAGCCCACGTCTTGAACCCCTGCTGTCTGCGTGCTTTCGACATGTGTATGGAGGAAGCTGGACTGACGGAGAAGGCCCTGCAGGTGGAGGGTGTGCGCCACAACTCGTTGCTGAGCATCTTCTCGGTAGGTGCCTGCCGACTTATCAGCCAGGAACAGATGCGACTTGTGGTGAAGGAACGTATGCCCGAGTATGTCGAGGAGCGTGACTGCCAACAGCTCATCAGTGACTTCTACCAGAACTACACCGAGTTGAACAAGCCCCTGACCAAACGTCTGCGTGAAATCCATGCAGAGGCTTATGGTGAGGATGGTCAGGACGACCATGAAACAGAGGAGGCTGGGGTAGAGGAGTTTCAGAAGAAGCGTCAGCTGAACGTCAACCAGTTGCCGTCAGGACTGAAAGAGCCTGTGGTGATGGCTCCAGAACCAATGCGCATGAATGTGCTCTGCGCCATGATGCCCATTGCTGCTGCCTATGCCGACCAAGTGGAGGTGGAGTATGCCGACAATAAGCGTCAGCATCTGGGCCTGATGTCGCTCGTCATTGGTCGTCAGGCTGGAGGTAAATCGTGTGCCAAAGAGGCTGTTGAGACTTGGATGGGGCCATTGAAAGAGGAGGCAGCAGAGGCCCGTCGTCAGGAGGATGCCATCAAGCAGAAAAACAAGCTGCGCAAGGCCAACGAGCGTGCACAGGAAATTCCTCAGTTGCCTATCCGCAAGGTGCCCATCACCATTTCGTGCTCCACGTTGCTGAAGCGTTTCAAGTATGCGCCAGGCCACACCCTCTATTCGTTTGGTGAGGAACTCGACACCCTTTTGAAGACGAATAGCGCTGGCAATTGGTCGGCCAAGTATGATGTCTACCGTTTGTCGTTCGATCGTGGTGAGTGGGGACAGGATTACAACTCCGACCAAGCTGAGTCGGGCGAGGTTAACGCAGCCTACAACTGGACCATCTTCGGCACCTACGGAGCATTTAACCGCTGCTTCCGTGCTGAAAATGTGGAGAACGGTCTGGCAGGTCGTGTACTCATGTCGGAAATGCCCGACACCCGTTTCTCGAAGATTCCTAAGTACAAGCCGCTGACCCAACAGCAGACAGATGCCATCCGTCAGGCTACGGAACTGTTGCGTAACAAGGTGGGGTTCGTCGACACTCCGCGTCTGCGAAAAACCATTGATAAGTGGTTGGAAGAGAAGCGATTGGAAGCCATGAAGGACATGAACGAGACGATGGATGAACTGCGTAAGCGCTCGGCAGTCATTGCCTTCCGTTGTGCCGTCGTGTTCCATCTGCTTACGGGTAAGGAGCGTGAATCGAAGGCCTGTGTCGACTTCATGCTGATGATGGCCGACTATACGCTGGAGAACCAGATGAAGTTGCTGAGCAAGATGATGGAAGACCAGCAGATGCTGAACACCCCAACTACCCATCAGAAATTGGGCAACGTCACTACCTTCGACAATCTGCCCCAAGTATTCACGATGGCCGACGTCAAGAGTGCCAAAGGTGCAGGCTATGCAGACTCAACCTATCGCAACATCATCAGCCGTTGGAATATTGACGGCTTCGTGGAAGAGGTGCCTCGCGAACAATGGGGTTCTAAGCAATGTCAGCAATGGCGTAAAAAAATTACGGCATAAATCCCTGGTGACGCAATGCTTCTAGGAGACCCTGGCTCATGGCTTCATTGTCCTTGCGCGTGTAGCGGATGTCGGTGAAGATCTGGGCGAGGGTTTCTTTGTTGTTAATGCGCACGAAGTTGAGATTCTCCTCCAGGTGCTCCTTATTATAATAATAGGTGTCGATGTCAGCGCCCATGTAATCATGATAGGTGTCCTGATGAATGAAACTCTCCAAGGGCAGACGGTCGGAGAGGGGAGGCTGTTCGGCAGGCCAGCCTACGGTGAGGGTGGCCACGGGCATGACGAGACGAGGCAAATGCAGGATATCGATGATTTGCTGGGGCTGATAAACGGTGGTGCCCAGATAACAATAGCCCAGCCCCTCCTCGTCCATCAGATTGCAGAGCGTCTGGGTGTAGAGCAGGGCATCGGTGGCCGCATTGATGAACGACAGGAAATTGTCGTAGCCTGGTTCGGCATTGCGACATTTTGCCCAGAAACTGGTGCGGTTGAAGTCGGCACAGATGGTTAGCACCACGGGCGCTTGCGTCACCATGGGCTGATTGAAATGGGCAGGGGCCAACTTCTGTTTCAGTTCAGGTGAACGGGTTACCACCACGCTGTACAACTGCAAGTTGCCCATCGTCTGGGTGCGACTGGCCTCAGTCATCAGACGGTTCAACAGTTCTTCACTAACTTCTTTCTCACTGTATTGGCGAATAGTTCGCCTGGTTGCTAAATTCTTCATGCTGCGAAGGTACGAATAATTTCCTGAAACGGAAAACTTTTTGGGAAATTTAATAGAGAAAGTTGCCCGAAATAGAAAACTTATCAGTAACTTTGCAAGCAAATTTTTACCAAACTAAACATGGAATCAAATAATACATACACGTATGATGAGGCTTTCGAGGCCTCTTTAGCCTATTTTGGCGGTGATGAATTGGCAGCTCGAGTGTGGGTGAACAAATATGCCATGAAGGACTCTTTTGGCAACATCTATGAGAAGTCGCCCGAGCAAATGCACTGGCGCATTGCCAACGAGATAGCCCGCATTGAGCAGAAGTATAAGAACCCCATGAGTGCGCAGCAGATCTTCGATTTGTTGGACCACTTCCGCTATATTGTTCCTGCAGGTTCGCCTATGACGGGAATCGGTAATAACCATCAGATAGCCTCGCTGTCGAACTGCTTCGTGATTGGACTGGATGGCAATGCCGACTCATACGGTGCCGTGATGCGCATCGATGAAGAGCAGGTGCAGTTGATGAAACGTCGTGGAGGCGTAGGTCACGACCTGAGCCATATCCGTCCGAAAGGTTCGCCTGTGAACAACTCGGCGCTGACCTCTACGGGCTTGGTGCCCTTCATGGAGCGTTATAGTAATAGTACGCGCGAGGTGGCACAGGACGGCCGACGTGGTGCCTTGATGCTGAGTGTGAGCATCAAGCATCCTGATTCGGAGGCTTTCATCGACGCCAAGATGACGGAGGGCAAGGTGACGGGTGCCAACGTGAGCGTGAAGATTGACGATGAGTTCATGCGCTGTGCTACGGAAGACAAGCCTTATGTACAGCAGTTCCCCATTACGGGCGACAACCCCGATGTAAAGAAGGAAATTAGCGCCAAGAAACTCTGGGAAAAGATAGTTCACAACGCTTGGAAGAGTGCCGAGCCTGGTGTGCTGTTCTGGGACACTATCCTGAGGGAGAGCATTCCCGATTGCTATGCCGATTTGGGCTTCCGCACCGTTTCCACGAATCCTTGTGGTGAGATTCCCCTGTGTCCTTACGACTCCTGCCGACTGCTGAGCATCAACCTGTACAGCTATGTGAAGAACGCCTTCACGAAGGATGCTTACTTTGACTATGAGCTGTTCAAGAAACATGTGCAGATGGCTCAGCGACTGATGGACGACATCGTTGACTTGGAGCTGGAGAAGATTGACCTCATCATGGAGAAGGTGGAGAGCGACCCTCAGTCGATGGAGGTGAAGGGAGCCGAGATGCACCTGTGGGAGAAAATCAAGGCCAAGAGCTCGAAAGGTCGTCGTACGGGTGTGGGTATCACAGCCGAAGGTGACATGATAGCAGCTATGGGACTGCGCTATGGTACGCAGGAGGCCACCGACTTCAGCGTGGAGGTGCATAAAACACTGGCACTGAACGCTTATCGTTCGAGTGTGGAGATGGCCAAGGAGCGTGGTGCTTTCGAGATTTTTGATGCGAAGCGCGAGCAGAACAATCCGTTCATCCTGCGCATCAAGGAGGCCGACCCTGCCCTGTATTCCGATATGGTAAAGTACGGACGCAGAAACATTGCTTGTCTGACAATTGCCCCAACGGGAACAACCAGTCTGATGACACAGACCACGAGTGGTATCGAACCCGTGTTCTTGCCTGTTTACACCCGTCGTCGTAAGGTGAACCCCAACGATACCGATGTGCATGTGGATTATGTCGATGAAGTAGGTGATTCGTTCGAGGAATACATTGTATACCATCCGAAGTTCATGGAGTGGATGAAGGTAAACGGTATGGATACCACGAAGCGTTATACCCAGGAGGAGATCAACGAACTAGTGGCTAAGTCGCCTTACTATAAAGCCACCGCCAATGATGTAGATTGGCTGATGAAGGTTCGCATGCAGGGTGCCATCCAGAAGTGGGTGGACCATTCTATCAGCGTGACGGTGAACCTGCCCAGCGACGTGGACGAGGCACTGGTGAACCGTTTGTATGTCGAAGCATGGCGTTCAGGTTGCAAGGGCTGTACCATCTACCGTGACGGAAGTCGTTCGGGTGTGATGATTAGCGTGTCGAAGAAAGACAAGAAAGACAACAAGGAGGAAGACACCACCAAGGACAACAATATCGAGGCCCAGGTGGAGGCTCCCTGCAAGCACCCCGAAGTGACGGAGGTCCGTCCGAAGGAACTGGAGTGTGACGTGGTCCGCTTCCAGAACAACAAGGACAAGTGGGTGGCCTTCGTGGGACTGCTCGACGGCTATCCCTACGAGATTTTCACCGGTCTGCAAGACGACGAGGAAGGTATCCTGTTGCCTAAGTCGGTGACCAAGGGTAAGATTATCAAGCAGATGAACGAAGACGGCACGAAGCGCTATGACTTCCAGTTTGAGAACAAGCGTGGCTATAAGACCACTGTGGAAGGACTCTCGGAGAAGTTCAATCCTGAATACTGGAACTATGCCAAGCTGATTAGTGGCGTGCTGCGCTACAGAATGCCTATCGACCATGTCATCAAGCTGGTTTCGTCGTTGCAGTTGAAGTCGGAGAGCATCAACACCTGGAAAGTGGGTGTGGAGCGTGCACTGAAGAAATACATCGTGGACGGCACCGAAGCCAAGGGACAGAAATGTCCGAACTGCGGCTCGGAGAGCTTGGTATATCAGGAAGGATGTCTGATTTGTAAAAACTGCGGTTCGTCACGATGTGGATGATGAATGTTAGGTGATAGATGATAGTTGAAGAGTCATATGTTATGTTGCGGGAAGTCCGCTTCCACGCCTTTCATGGGGTGATGCCCCAAGAACGGAAGGTGGGGGCGGATTTCACCGTTTCACTGAAGGTGGGTATAGACCTGAGCGTTCCTGTGGTCAGCGATTCCGTTGCTGATACTTTGAACTACGCTACTCTTTATGAAGTGGTGAAGAAAGCGATGGCACAACCTTCGCAACTGCTGGAACATGCAGCAGGGCGCATAGGGCGGGATGTGATAACAGCCTTTCCGCAAGTGACAACCGTTGATGTGATGCTGACCAAACTGAACCCGCCGATGGGGGCTGATTGTCAAGGGGCTGGCGTGGAATTACACTTAATAAATGATAAAACTAGGTTGTAAGTGCTTGGTTTTTAATAGAAAATGACTACTTTTGCACCCGTAATGAAGAATAGATTATTAGCTTTTTTATGGATAACATGTCTGTTTGTGGCTGTAGCAACGGCTGCGAACAAGAAATTCACGCTGGTTATTGATGCGGGGCATGGTGGAACGGATGCGGGTGCCGTGGGCGCCATCACGAAGGAGAAGCACATCAACCTGAACGTGGCGCTGGCCTTCGGCAGACTGGTGGAGCGCAATTGTCCTGACGTGAGGGTAATCTATACCCGTAAGACGGACGTCTTTGTGCCGTTGCATACTCGTGCAGACATTGCCAACCGTAATAAAGCTGACCTCTTTATCTCCATTCATACGAATGCACTGCCCAAGGGGCGCATCTCACGAGGATTGGAAACTTACACGCTTGGTATGCACCGTGCTGCCGACAATTTGGATGTGGCAAAGCGAGAGAACTCGGTCATCCTGATAGAGACTGACTACAAACAGCGTTATCAGGGCTTTGACCCTCGTTCGGCAGAGAGCTATATCATGTTCGAGTTCATGCAGGACCGTAACATGGCACAGAGCGTTGACTTGGCGAAGTATGTACAGCGTCGTACCTGTGCTTCGGCAGGTCGTCAGAATAAAGGAGTGAAGCAGGCAGGTTTTCTGGTGCTTCGAGAAACCTCAATGCCCAGCTGTCTGATAGAGTTGGGCTTTATCTCTACTCCAGACGAGGAACAGTATCTTCACTCTGCTGCTGGTGTTGAGCAGCTGGGACGTGGCATTTTCCAGGCGTTTGTGGATTACCGTAATCAGTATGACAAGAGTATCAGCGTGCCTTACAAGGCAGAGCCTATTCAGGAGGTAAGTATCCCCGCTGTGGTGCCTCAGGAGGAGCCGAAGGCAGAACCGAAGCCTAAGGCAGAACCAAAGCCGGAGCCAAAGGTAGAACCGAAGCCTAAGGCAGAACCAAAGCCGGAGCCAAAGGTGGAACCGAAACCAGAGCCCCAACCTGAACCCAAAGTTGAGTCTAAGGTAGAGCCGACACCAGAACCACAGGTGGTAACTCCTGTAGAACAGAAACCAGTGGCGACTGCTCCTGTCGCTCCCGTTTTCAAGTTGCAGATTCTGGCCAGCAGTTCCCGTCTGAAGGCTAATGATGCCAGACTGAAGGGACAGTCGGATGCTTCTTATTATGAAGAAGGTGGATTGTTCAAATACACAGTAGGTGCCTCGGAAGATTATAACGAGATTAACCAGCTTCGCAAGACGCTGCAGGAGAAATTCCCACAAGCCTTTGTCGTTGCCTTTAAGAACGGACAGAAAATGGACGTGAGAGTGGCAATACAGGAGTTTAAAAGTAAAAAGGGGAAATAAATAAAAAAGGTAAGATAGTAAAAAGTAAATTATATAGCTCATGAAGTTCTTTACAAAAGAAGTGAAGATTGCACTGACTGCCATTGTAGGTATTGTGGTGCTGTTCTATGGATTACAATTCCTGAAAGGACTCAACGTCTTTTCAACCGATATTACTTATTATGTGGCCTTTGACGATGTCAGTGGGTTGTCACCGTCTTCGCCGGTTTACGCCAATGGTTATAGAGTAGGCGTGGTCAAGTCGCTGAACTACGACTACAACCCTCAGGGCAAGATCGTGGCGGAACTGGACCTGAATAAGAACATGCGAGTGCCTCGTGGCTCTCACGCCGAACTGGCCAGCGACTTGTTGGGTAACATCAAGATCAATCTCGTGCTCTCTGAAGACCCCATCAACATGATAGGTCATGGTGATACGATTCCTGGTGAGATGGAGATGGGTATGATGACCAAGGTATCTAAAATGTTGCCCGCCATAGAGCACATGATGCCCAAGCTCGATTCTATCATAACCAGCCTGAATACGCTGTTGGCTGATCCTGCACTTCGTAATACACTGCACAACGTGGAAGGTATGACCGGTAATCTTAATGCTACCAGTGCAGAACTGAAGAGCCTGTCGGCTTCATTAAATAGGGAAGTGCCTGGCATGATGAATAAGGCCAACGGTGTGTTGGATAACACCCAGCAGTTGACAGGTAATTTGGCTGCTATTGATGTGGAAGGTATGGCCGCTAAGGTAAATCAGACATTGGCTAATGTGGAACAAATGACTCAAAAGTTGAATAGCAACGAAGGAACACTGGGCCTGTTGATGCGCGATGCTACGCTCTATAATAATCTGAGCTCTACGGCGGCTTCTGCTGATTCATTGCTGATTGATTTCAAGGCACATCCAAAACGGTATGTACACTTCTCAGTTTTCGGTAAAAAAGATAAGTAATAACGCTCAATTTTTAATTTGTCTAAATAAAATACGTCTTGTAAAGATTTTCGAACACAGATTGCACAACTGCTTGATATAGTAACGTTTTATGGGGTATATGAAAACTTGTTTGCACATGGCTACGGCCGTGTGCTAACTTTTTCCAAATAGCTGATAATCAGGGTGTTCGTAATCTGCAAGTTAAAAATAATTATATAAAACATATAAATGTCTTAAAGACCAAAATATTAGAAAGTTACAACGTTTTTCATGATAATATACAAAAAAGTAGGATTTGTAGGAATGAAAAAAAAATGCGAACTTTGCAATCGCTAACAATAAACGTAAGACCAAAATTGTCTTCACTTAAATATAAATAAGGTAACGCCACATGGTAAATGATCCAAAGGCGCTTTGGGACAACTGCCTCCATCTGATTAAGGAGAACGTCACAGAGCAGCAATATAGGACTTGGTTCGAGCCAATTGTCTTCGAGAATTACAACGAAGGCACTCGAACTCTCCTCGTACAAGTACCGAGTATGTACGTGTACGAGTACCTTGAGGAGTATTATGTGGGTTTGCTGAGCAAGGTCATCATCCGTTGTTTCGGTCAGGGTGCCAAGCTCTCTTACCGTGTTGTTACTGATAAGACGAACGGTCTATCGCAAGATGTGGAGGCTGAGGAGCCTGTAAATATTGAACCGGCACCTGTTGCCACTCGTGCTAACAAGGCACCAACGACGCTGGATGCAGCTGTTCCTCAGGATTTGAATCCTCAGTTGGATGTCCACAAGACTTTCCAAAACTTTATCGAGGGTAATAGCAACAAGCTGCCTCGTACGGTGGGCCTGTCAATTGCCGAACACCCAGGGAAGTCAACGTTCAATCCCTTCTTTGTCTTTGGTCCTTCAGGCTGTGGTAAGACGCACCTCATCAATGCCATTGGTGTGAAGTGTAAGGAGATGTATCAGCATAAGCGTGTGCTCTATGTTTCTGCCCGTCTGTTCCAGGTACAGTTTACAGATGCCGTTCGTCAGAATACAGTGAATGACTTTATCCAGTTCTATCAGACGATAGATGTACTGATTGTAGACGATATTCAGGAGTGGGCAACAGCCTCTAAGACACTGGATACCTTCTTCCATATCTTTGATCACCTGTTCCGTAATGGCAAGCAGATTATTCTGGCTTCAGACCGTCCCCCTGTCGACTTGTCGGGTGTGAAAGACCGTCTGCTTACACGCTTTGCTTGTGGCTTGATTGCTGAGTTGGAACAGCCTAATGTGGAACTCTGCAAGGACATCTTGACAGCGAAGTGCCGTCGCGATGGTTTGAAGATTCCTGAGGATGTCATCCAGTTTATTGCTGAGACGGCCAATGGTAGTGTGCGTGATTTGGAAGGTGTTATCAACTCGTTGCTCGCCTATAGCGTTGTCTACAATTCTAATATTGATATGCGATTGGCTGAGCGTGTCATCAAACGAGCTGTGAAGGTTGACAACAAGCCACTGACCGTTGACGATATCCTTGATAAAGTGTGCGACCACTATAGTGTCAGTCAGCAGCATGTACTCAGTCGTTCTCGTAAGCGCGACTATGTGTTGGTGCGCCAGGTTTCTATGTATCTGGCTCAGAAATACACCAAGATGCCTGCTTCTCGCATCGGACAACTGATTGGAGGTCGCGATCACTCTACCGTTATCCATAGTTGTTCTACCATTGAGCAGCGCATGAAAATTGATAAGGCTTTCTTGTTGGAGGTAAGTAGTATTGAGAACTCTTTCAAGTTGAAGAAATAAAAAACTTCCAATCTCGCTTGAGGTTGGAAGTCTTTTTAATCTATTCACTGTTCACTGTTCACTTTTCACTTATATCAGGTTGTCCTTCTCAATATCCTTGAAGTACTTGTAGGTGGCAACCTTCAACTCGTCGGTAGCAGGCTCGTCAGCTACGATGATACCATGCTGATGCATCTGCAGAGCAGAGATAGTCCACTCATGAGTAACAGCACCTTCAATGGCTGCTTTCAGGGCACGTGCCTTGTGGTGACCATTAACCAGAATCATTACTTCACGAGCATCCATAACGGTACCAACTCCAACGGTCAGCGCCAGCTTGGGCACCTTGTTAACATCGTTGTCAAAGAAACGTGAGTTGGCGATGATGGTGTCGGTAGTCAGTGTCTTCACACGTGTACGACTGGTCAGTGAAGAATAAGGCTCGTTGAAGGCGATATGGCCGTCAGGTCCGATACCTCCGATGAACAGGTCGATACCACCAGCTTCCTTAATCATCTCCTCATAGTGTGCACACTCAGCTGCCAAATCCTTGGCATTACCGTTCAAGATGTGGATGTTCTCTTTCGGACAGTCAATGTGGTCGAATAGGTTGCGAGCCATGAAAGAGTGGTAGCTCTCAGGGTGTGACTCGGGCAGATTCACATACTCGTCCATGTTGAACGTCAGCACGTTCTTGAACGATACACGTCCTTCCTTGTTGGCTTTTACCAGACAAGCATACATTCCCTCAGGTGAAGAACCTGTTGGCAGTCCCAGTACGAAAGGCTTCTCAGCTGTGGGCTTGAAGGCATTGATGCGCTCAATGACATGCTCTGCAGCCCACTGCGACATTTTCTGATAATCAGATTCAATAATTACTCTCATAAGTTTAAAAATATTAAGTTTTTGTCTTATCGCTTGCAAAGGTAAGAAAAAAACTGAAAACGTGACAAGCAATGAATAATTTTTTTGTATCTTTGCACCCAATATTTAACATTATTATATGAAGGAATTCGTCATCTCTGAAGTCAAGGCTGAAACTGCTGTGCTGGTTGGACTGATCACACAGCAGCAGGATGAGGCTAAGACGAAGGAATATCTCGATGAGTTGGAGTTTCTGGCTGATACTGCAGGTGCTGTCACTGTGAAGCGTTTTACACAAAAGGTGCAGGGCCCCAGTCAGGTGACGTATGTCGGAAAGGGAAAGCTCGATGAGATTAAACAATATATCAAACAGCAGGAAGATGCTTATTACGACTGGCTCGATGCTGGGTCGCCAGAGCCCGAAGAGGGTAGGGAGGCTCCGCAGCCTATCGGCATGGTTATCTTCGACGATGAGCTGAGCGCCAAGCAGATACGTAATATTGAAGGCGAGCTGAAGGTGAAAATATTAGACCGCACCTCGCTGATTCTCGACATCTTTGCCATGCGTGCCCAGACTGCTGAGGCCAAAACACAGGTGGAATTGGCACAGTATCGTTATATGTTGCCCCGTCTGCAACGCTTGTGGACCCACTTGGAACGACAGGGCGGTGGCTCTGGCTCTGGTGGCGGTAAAGGTTCTGTGGGCTTGCGTGGTCCTGGTGAGACCCAGTTGGAGATGGACCAGCGTATCATCCGTCAGCGTATCTCGCTTTTGAAAGAACGCTTAGTTGAGATAGACAAACAGAAGACCACCCAGCGTAAGAACCGTGGCCGTTTGATTCGTGTCGCCTTGGTGGGCTATACCAATGTGGGCAAGTCAACCATGATGAACCTGCTCGCCAAGAGTGATGTGTTTGCCGAAAACAAGCTCTTTGCCACCCTCGACACTACCGTTCGCAAGATGGTTATCGATAACCTGCCCTTCTTGTTGGCTGATACCGTAGGCTTTATCCGTAAGTTGCCTACCGATTTGGTTGACTCGTTCAAGTCAACATTGGACGAGGTGCGCGAGGCCGACCTGCTGGTGCATGTCGTAGATATCTCCCATCCCGATTTCGAAGAACAAATCAGCGTGGTGGAAAAGACCCTTGCCGATCTGGGATGTGCTGACAAACCATCGATGTTGGTGTTTAACAAGATTGATGCCTACACCTGGACTCCGCAAGACGAAGACGATCTGACGGAGCCTACCCGTGAGAATATCTCGCTCGACGAGTTAAAGAAGACGTGGATGGCGAAGGTGATGGAAAAGACGAAAGGAAATAGTGACGGATTTGCTCCCGCCCCGTTGTTCATCTCGGCCAAGAGCAAGCAGAACATCGACGAGCTTCGCGAGGTTCTTTATGCGAAGGTTCGTGAACTGCATGTGCAGAAATACCCTTATAATGATTTCTTATATAACATTGAAGATTGAACCATACACAAATACATTTACTTATGAGAGATTACAGACATTTGTATCAAGAAGAGATTAACGTGCTCGAGAACAATAGTTGTTGGGCCGAGAATTGGGACAATGTAATGGTCGATGAGGCCTTCACTCCTTATGGTTTCCACCGTGTGATATTTTATGGCAACATTCGCCTGGGTAAGTTTGAGAATCAGGTAGAGGTCACCAAGGGCTTCACCAAGCATGCTGGTATCAATGATGCCACCCTCCGCAATGTTACCGTGGGCGATAACTGTTTGATAGAGAAGATTGGTAACTTCATTAATAACTATACCATTGGTGACGATTGCTACATCTCCAATGTTTCCACGATGGAAACTACCGAGGGAGCAACCTTTGGCGAAGGTCATCTGGTCAGCGTGCTCAATGAGATGGGTGATGGTAATGTTATCCTTTTCCACGACCTGAACTCGCAGTTGGCTGCCTTTATGGTTAAGCATTTCCAAGACAAGCAACTCAAGGATAAGCTCACCCGCCTGGTTAACGAGGAGATTCGTTTCACCCAGCCCGAGCGTGGTACGATTGGCAATGGTGTGAAGATTATCAATTCAAAGGAGATTACCAATACCGTGGTAAAGGACGATTGCGAGATCAACGGAGCCGCACGTCTCTCCGACTGTACCATCCTTTCTCAGAAAGATGCCTCCGTCTATATCGGTACAGGTGTTATCTGCGAGAATTCTATTATCTCAAACGGCTGCAGCATCACCAATTCTGTAAAGATGCAAGACTGCTTCGTGGGCGAGGCTTGTCAGATTACCAACGGATTCACCGCTGAGGCCAGCGTCTTCTTCGCCAACTCCTTCATGGCCAATGGCGAGGCCTGTGCTGCTTTCTGCGGACCGTTCTCCGCTTCTCACCACAAGTCTAGTCTGCTCATCGGTGGCGAGTTCTCTTTCTACAATGCCGGTTCCAACACCAATTTCTCCAACCACGCTTATAAGATGGGTCCTTTGCATTACGGCACCCTGGAGCGTGGTACCAAGACAGCCTCTGGTGCCTACGTGCTGATGCCTGCCAAGATTGGTGCTTTCTCCGTCTGCTTCGGCAAACTGATGAACCATCCCGACATGCGCTGTCTGCCTTTCGCCTATCTGTTGGCATACGGCGAGACCATGTATATCGTACCAGGACGTAACATCACCACTGTGGGTCTGTATCGTGACATCAAGAAGTGGCCCAAGCGCGACAAGCGTCCAGCCTCTTGCCGTAAGAGCATCATCAACTTCGACTGGCTCAGCCCATTTACCGTTGGCGAGATTGTTCAGGGTAAGAAGATTCTGGAGAATCTGCGTCAGGCCGGTGGCAACAATGTGTCTAGCTATAACTTCCAGGAGTATATCATCAACGCTTCATCGCTGAAGAAGGGCATCAAGTATTACGATATTGCCCTGCGCATCTATATGGGTGCTGTCTTGAAGCGTGCCATCAAGGGCGGTTTCTTGGGCAAGCCCGAAAGTACCGTCGGCGAAGGCGACTGGAACGACCTTTCCGGTCTGCTGCTCCCTGCCAGTGAAGAACAGCGCCTGATTGACGATATCAAGAACGGCACCATTGAGAGCGTTCAGGAAATATTGGACCGCTTCAACGATATCGATGCCCACTATCGTGAATACCAGTGGGTATGGACCTACAAGACCATTCTCGACTACTACGGACTCGATGAGATAACCGAGGCTGACATCCAGCGCATCCGCGAGGATTACGTGAAGGCCCGTCGTGCTTGGATTGCTGAGATTCGCAAGGATGCCCAGAAGGAATTTGAGATGGGCGATGTCGAGCAGGAAGTTTATGA